>WBZN01000162.1_pt1 | contig 91073 bp, 89 predicted proteins | sample 5204281 | NCBI WGS metagenome assembly WBZN01 (sample SAMN12344347, study PRJNA552823) | activated sludge metagenome | biome: Activated sludge suspended growth; feature: Nitrification reactor; material: Wastewater; isolation source: activated sludge from nitrification reactor of wastewater... | reverse complement strand
GCGCCGTGCGCCGGCGAGCAGGCGCCAACCTTCCCGTTCGCCGCCGGTTTGCAGGTCAAACCAGGGACGATACGCGGCCGCCACCTCGCCGGCCTGCGTGGCGAGCAGGCCGGCGAGGACGAGCGCCCCACCCGGCCTCACGAGGGCCGTGAGTCGCGGTGCGAGATCGATGAGCGGGCCGGAGAGGATGTTGGCCAGCACGACGTCGGCCGTGTGCGGCAGCGTGTCAGGCGCGGCGTGGGTGACGACGCGGCCGGCCATGCCATTGGCGGCCGCATTGTCGCGGGTCGCAGTGAGCGCCTGCGGATCGATGTCGAACGCGTCGGTCCGCGTGGCCCCGAGCATCGCCGCGGCGATGCCGAGGATGCCGGATCCGCAACCGTAGTCGATCACGGTGGCGCCCGGCTGCAGGTGGGCGTCGAGCCACCCGAGGCACAACGCTGTGGTCGCATGCGTCCCCGTACCGAAGGCGAGGCCCGGGTCGAGCGAAACCACGACCGCACCCGGCTCGTCGACCCGCTCGTGCGTCGGGCAGACGTACAGGCGGCGCCCGAAGCGCATGGCGTGGAAATCCGCGAGCCACTCGCGCTCCCAGGCGCGGTCCGGCACCGCTTCGACCTGCAGGCTTGTTGCCGGGACCCCGAGCGCGACGGCCAGCGTCGCGATGGTCGTGGGCGACGCCGCGTCCTGCGCGAAGATCGCCTCGAGGCGCGTCGCCGGCCACAAGCGGATTTCGCCCGGCGCGGGCTCGAGGATCGCGTCGTCGCGCCGATCGGTCAGCGTGACCGACAGCGCGCCCGCGGCGAAACAGGCGGACTCGGCCGCCTCGGGGTCCAGCCGTGCGAGGTCGAGGCGGATGGCGAGGAAGGGCATGGGGGCGGGTTGCGCGCGAAGCCCGGCGGACAGCGGGCGGCCGATGGGCCGCGCGCTGCGCCGTGGCTCACTTCAGCCCGAGCCGCCGCTCGAGGTAGTGGATGTCGAGGCCGCCTGCGCGGAACGCGGCGTGGTTGAAAATCTCCCGGTGCAGCGCCGCGTTCGTCTTGATTCCCTCGACCACCATTTCGGCGAGCGCCATTTTCATGCGTGCAATGGCGGTGTCGCGCGAGTCGCCGTAGGCGATGATCTTGCCGATCAGGGAGTCGTAGTTCGGCGGCACGCTGTAGCCCGAATAGAGATGGCTGTCGACGCGGATCCCCGGACCGCCGGGGGCGTGCCAGAGTTTCACCGGCCCGGGCGAGGGCATGAAGGTCTTGGCGTCCTCGGCGTTGATGCGCGCCTCGATCGCGTGGCCGCGGAACTGGATGTCCTTCTGCACGTAGGGCAGTTTCTCTCCCGCGGCGACCAGCAATTGGGCCTTGACGAGGTCGATGCCGGTGATCATCTCGGTGACCGGGTGCTCGACCTGGATGCGGGTGTTCATTTCGATGAAATAGAACTCGCCGTCCTGGTAGAGGAACTCGAGAGTGCCGGCGCTGCGGTAGCCGACGGCCGCGCAGGCGGCGACCACGCGCTCGCCCATCGTGTGGCGCTGGCGGTCACTGATGCCGGGCGCCGGGGCTTCCTCGATCACCTTCTGGTGGCGGCGCTGCATCGAGCAGTCGCGCTCGCCGAGGTGCACCACGTTGCCGTAGTTGTCCGCGAGTACTTGGAACTCGATGTGCCGCGGGCGCTCGAGGAATTTCTCCATGTAGACCTGGTCGTTGCCGAAGGCGGCGCGCGCCTCGGCCTGGGTCAGCGCGATCGAGTTGAGCAGTGCGCCCTCGCTGTGCACGACGCGCATGCCGCGGCCGCCGCCGCCGCCCGACGCCTTGATGATCACCGGGTAGCCGATGCCGCGCGCAACGCGCAGGTTCTCGTCGTTGTCGGTGCCGAGCGGGCCGTCGGACCCCGGCACGCAGGGCACGCCGTGCGACTTCATCACCTTGATGGCCGACACCTTGTCGCCCATCAAGCGGATGACCTCAGCCTTGGGGCCGATGAAGGTGAAGCCGCTCTTCTCGACGCGCTCGGCGAAGTCGGCGTTCTCCGACAGGAAGCCGTAGCCGGGATGGATCGCCACCGCATCGGTGACCTCCGCGGCGCTGATGATCGCCGGCATGCTGAGGTAGCTTTGCGGCGAGGGCGGCGGGCCGATGCAGACGGACTCGTCGGCCAGCAGCACGTGCTTCAGGTTCGCATCGACGGTGGAGTGCACGGCGACGGTCTTGATGTCGAGCTCGCGGCAGGCGCGCAGCACGCGCAGCGCGATCTCGCCGCGGTTCGCGATCAGTACTTTCTCGAGCATGGCCTACTCGATGGTGAAGAGCGGCTGGCCGAATTCCACCGGCTCGCCGTTCTGCGCCATCACGGAGGTGACGCGCCCGGCCTTGTCGCTCTCGATCTGGTTCATCATCTTCATCGCCTCGATGATGCAGAGCACCTGGCCGACCTTCACCTCGTCGCCTATCTGCACGAAGGGCTTCGCGCCGGGCGCGGACGAGGCATAAAAAGTGCCGACCATCGGTGCGGTCACGACGTACTCGTTCGACTTGCGGGTCGCCGCGGCCGGGGGCGCGGCGGCGGGCGCCGCAACGGGCGAGGGCGCGGCCATCGCGGGCGCCGCCATCGGCGCGGCGATGAAGTGCTGGGTCGTCGCGCCCGAGGACATGCGGCTGATGCGGACGGACTCCTCGCCCTCCTTGATCTCGATTTCAGCGATGCCCGATTCCTCGAGCAGCTCGATCAGTTTCTTGACCTTGCGGATGTCCATGCCGTGTATCCCGTAGCGGAAATGGTTTAGGGGGCGCGGCGTGCGGCCAGTTGCCGGGCCGCGGCGCGCACCGCGAGTTCATAGCCGTCTCCGCCGAGGCCGAAGATGGCGCCGACCGCGATGTCGGTGAAATAGGAATGGTGCCGGAACGATTCGCGTGCGAAGACGTTCGACAGGTGCACTTCGATGAATGGCAGCGCGACGCCGAGCAGGGCATCGCGCAGCGCGATGCTCGTGTGGGTGAAGGCGCCCGGGTTCACGATGAGGAAGGCCGTGCCGTCGGTGCGCGCGGCGTGGATGCGCTCGACGAGCGCGTGTTCGGCATTGCTCTGGAAGGCGACGAGTTCGTGGCCTGCTTCATGCGCCGCCGCGGTGGCGCGGGCCACCAATTGATCGAGCGTCGCCGCGCCATAGGTCTGCGGCTCCCGCTGCCCGAGCAGGTTGAGGTTGGGCCCGTTCAGCAGCAGGAGGCGCGCCATGGACCGCGAAATCTACCGGATTTGCGGCGTTCGCGAAACTTGCCTGCAATTTCCGGCGATTTTGCCGGTCTAAACCGCCTTCACGGCCCGGCTGGCAGCCAGTTCCCGCAGCTTGTCGGCGATTTGCTGCTGTGCAATATGCAGGGCCAGGCGTTTTGCGTCGACATCCCGGACCCGCGCGAGGATGAACGCGGCCTCGTCCGCATGCAACTCCCCGACGCGCACGGCCACGATGCGTCCTTCGCGGTCCGCGAACACGGAGAAGGGAAGGACCGGGTCGAGCCCGAAGGCCGCAGCCGCATCGAGACCGTCCTGTTCACCGATCAGCAGCGGATAATCGATCCCCATCCCGGCCGCGTATTTCAGCACGTCCTCGCGAAAATCGACCGCGATGCCGACCACTTCGAGCCCGTCGGCCGCGTGCTCCTTGCGCAGTCGCATCAGCAGCGGGATCTCGCGCCGGCAGGGGGCGCACCAGGTGGCCCAGAAATTCACGAGCAACGGGCGCCCCGACCAGTGCGCGAGCGTGCGGGGCACGCCCTCGCGATCCTGCAGCGTGAAAGCGGGCAGGGTCGTCGGGATCGAACGCGGCGCCGAGGGCGTGCCGGCGTCGGCCGCGGCGGCAGCGGGGCCGGCGGCGATGGCGGACACGGCAGCCGGCGCCCGCCCTTCGCCCAACGCGCGATAGGCGAGGAAGCCGGTCGCCGCGGCGATGCCGGTGACGGCGATCAGGGCGAGGAACCGTTGCGGCGTCATGCCGGGCAGTGTGCCACGGGCAGCCGCGCGCCGTTGGGCCTGTAAACTCGTGGCATGAAAACCTGGCCCATCCTCGCCTCGATCCCGTTGTGGTGCCTGCTCGCCTCGTGCAAGCGCGCGGAAGTGGACCTGCCGCGCACGCTGGCGCCGGAACCGGCCAAGGTGACGGTGAGCGCAAACGGCTTCGTGGGCGAGATCAACATCGATGGCGGCATCGTGGCCGTGCCGCGCCTGCACGAGCTCATCGAACCGCGCATGCGCGGCTCGATGGCCGAGACGCAGGTCGGGGCACAAATGGACATCAAGGCGCGCGGTGTCGCGTCGGCGGAGGGCTATTTCTTCCAGGCGGACTGGACAAGCCGCCCGGCGGGAGATCGCTATCTTGACGTGCGCGGGCAGGTTTCGACGTATGCGGGCGGCGCGCATCCCATGACTTCCATCGAGGCATTCGTGTGGGACCGGCTCGGCCAGCGACGGCTCGCATTGGCGGACCTGTTGCGCGATCCCTCACCGGGTTCGGCGGCGGTGGCCACGCTGGCGGGCGCTGCGCGCGAAGCGCTCGTGGCCGTCAAGCGCGCGCGCGACCCGGCCTACGATCCGCATAAGGACACGTTCATCGGAATGGGCCCCGATGGGCCTTTTGCGGCCGATCTCGCGAAGTTCGCGCGCAATTTCCAGCTCGTGCCGCGCGCAGCCGACGGATCGGGCGGCGGCATCGCGTTCCTCTATTCGCCCTACGAAGTGGGTTCCTGGGCCGAGGGGGCGTACGAAGTTACGGTGCCGGCCGCGATCGCCGCGCCGCTGCTGAAGCCTGACGCGTCGGGGGTGCTGAGGTAAGAGTTGGTGCCGGGTTTTCGGTTATTGAGTCAATAACCGAATAACCCGGCGCCGCGCCTTATTCCATCGCCTTCGCGGCGAGCGGCGCGAACTCGGCGGCCTTCATGTAGCCGACCACGCGGAAGTTGCGCCGTTCGGCGCCGTCCGGGCCGTAGAAGGCGATCGTCGGCGGGCCGTAGATCCCGAAGTGCTTGAGCAGCGCCTGGTCGGCGGCGTCGTTGGCCGTGACATCGGCGCGCAACAGTACTGCCCTCGCCAGCGCCGCCTGGACGGCGGGCTCGGAGAACGTGTACTTCTCCATTTCCTTGCACGACACGCACCAGTCTGCGTAGAAATCGAGCATCACCGGGCGGCCAGCCGCGCGCGCGGCGGCGATTTCCTTCTCGAGGTCGGCGACCGACTTGATGGTCCTGAAGGGCAGCTCGGCGTGGCGGCCGGCGAGCAGCGGGATCGGCGCGAGCGGATCGCTGCCGCCGAGGGCCGCGCCGGCGAGCAATGAGATGCCATAGAGCCCTGCTACTGCGCCCGCGGCGCGCGGCAGCCACTTGCGCCTGGATTGCGCCACCGCACTCCAGCAAACCCATGCGGCCGCGAATGCCGTCACGGCCCACGGCAGGAGCGCGAACCGTCCCGGGAGGATGCGCCCGAGCATCCAGGCCGCCACGAGCAGGAAGAGCACGCCGAAGGCGCGTTTCACGGTATCCATCCACGCGCCTGCGCGTGGCAGCAGCTTGCCCGCCGACGCGCCGACGACGAGCAGCGGGGCACCCATGCCGAGGCTCATGGCAAAGAGGGCGAGGCCGCCGCGCACCATGTTGCCGCTTTGCCCGATCACGGCAAGCGTGGCGACGAGCGCCGGAGCCACGCACGTGGTGACGATCAGCGCCGACAGCGCGCCCATCACGGCGACGCCGCCGAAGGTGCCGGCCTGCTGCCGGTTGCTCGCGTCGGCGAGGCGGGTCTGGATCGCAGCCGGCATCTGGATCGTGAAAAGCCCGAACATCGACAGTGCGAGCACGATGAAGAGCAGCGCGAACGCCGTGACGATCCACGGTTGCTGGAACACCGCCTGCACCTGCGCGCCGGCCGCGGCCGCCGCGATCCCCGCGAGCGTGTAGGTGAAGGCCATGCCGAGCACGTAGCTCAGCGACAGGAAGAATGCCCGTCGCGTGGTGACGCCCGCGCCCTGGCCGGCGATGATGCCCGACAGGATCGGCACCATGGGCAGCACGCAGGGCGTGAAGGCGAGCAGGAGCCCCGCCCCGAAGAAGAACCCGATGACGAGAAACAGGTTGCCCGAGCGGATGAAGCCCGCCATCCAGTCCTGCTCGGACACGAAACTGGCCGAGTCCGTTGCCATTGTTCCGCCCGCGGGCAAATCGACCGTCAGCGTCTTCGTGATCGGCGGATAGCAGAGGCCCGCGTCGGCGCAACCCTGGTAGGTGACGGATAACGGCAGTGCGAGGGCGCCGCCGCCTGCGCGGGCGACCGGCAGCAAGGCGGTGAGCTCGTCGCGATAGACCTCCTGTTCGCCGAAGTACTCGTCGCTGTGGATTTCACCCTTGGGCAGCGCGAGCGTCCCGAGAGTCGCCTGCCCCGCCGCGGTCTTCACCCCGAGGCGGTTGCGGTAAAGGTAATACTGCGGCGCAATTTCCCACACGAGGCGCACGCGGTCCGGGCCGTCGGCGGTCGCGGCGAGGCGGAAGGCCGCGTCCGGGTCGAGGAACTCATCGCCGCTTGCGCCGAGTGCGCCGCCACTGCGGGACTGGGCCAGCACCGCATCGATGCCGCTCGCGGCCGCCGGGACGTTTACTGTCGTCTCCCAGGACATCGGCGGGTAGCAGAGGCCGGCGTCGGCGCAGCCTTGCAGCTTCAGGGTGAGGGGTACGGTCTGCGCTGCGGCGCCCGCTTCGAGCGCGAGGGGAATCGCGACGTCGAAACGGCCGCGGAAGATTTCCTGCTCACCGAAGTATTCGTCGGTGTGCATCTCGCCCTGCGGGTAGACGGGCTCGCCCAGTTTCACGCCCGGCGCGCCGCCCGTGACGCCCATGCGCTTGCGATAGAGGTAGTAGCCCTTCTCGACGTTCCAGTGCACCACGACGTGCCGCCCATCGCTGTCGAGCGTGTAGCGATAGGCGACCTCGGGGGGCAGGAACTCGTCGGCCAGCGCCGGAGCGGCACAGGCCGAAGTCAGGGCGAGGACTGCGATCAGGCGCAGGCAGCGAAAGCGTGTCGGCATCCGGTCATCCTAGGTAAGTCGGGGGGCGCGTTCCTTGGAGTAGCGCCGGAATCAGTGGTTCTCGGCGGCATTATGTCAATACGATCGATGTCAAGGCCTTGAAATCCGGCCAGCGGCCCCTATCATTAGCAGCCAATCGGGGAGAGTGCTAACACTCCTGCCCTGGCGTTTCCAAAAGTCTATCCAACATCAGTCTCACAGGAGCGAACTCCATGAAGATTCGTCCGCTTCATGACCGCGTCATCGTGAAGCGCCTGGAGGAGGAACGTACCTCCCCGGGTGGCATCGTGATCCCCGACAGCGCGGCCGAGAAGCCCATCCAGGGCAAGGTCGTCGCGATCGGCAAGGGCAAGATTCTCGAAGACGGCACCGTCCGTGCGCTCGACGTCAAGGTCGGCGACAAGATCCTTTTCGGCAAGTACAGCGGCACTGAAGTCAAGGTTGACGGCGAAGACCTCGTCGTCATGCGCGAAGAAGACGTCATGGCCGTGATCGAGGGCAAATAACATGGCAGCCAAAGAAGTACGTTTCAGCGACGACGCGCGCTCCCGCATGTTCAAGGGCGTGAATGTCCTCGCCAACGCCGTCAAGGCGACGCTCGGCCCCAAGGGCCGCAACGCGGTGCTCGAGAAGAGCTTCGGCGCCCCCACCATCACGAAGGATGGCGTGTCGGTCGCGAAGGAAATCGAGCTCAAGGACAAGTTCGAGAACATGGGCGCGCAGATGGTGAAGGAAGTCGCTTCCAACACTTCCGACGAGGCCGGTGATGGCACGACCACCGCCACGGTGCTCGCGCAGGCGATCATCCGCGAGGGCCTGAAGGCCGTGGCCTCGGGCCGCAACCCGATGGACATCAAGCGCGGCATCGACAAGGCGGTCATTGCGGCCACCGAGGAGCTGAAGAAGCTCTCGAAGCCCTGCAAGGACACCAAGGCCATCGCGCAGGTCGGCACGATCTCGGCCAACTCCGACGAATCGATCGGCAAGACCATCGCCGAGGCGATGGAGAAGGTCGGCAAGGAAGGCGTGATCACGGTCGAGGAGGGCTCGGGCCTCGCGAACGAACTCGACGTCGTCGAAGGCATGCAGTTCGACCGCGGCTACCTCTCGCCGTATTTCATCAACAGCCAGGCGAACCAGACGGCGGAACTCGAAAAGCCGCTGATCCTGCTCGTCGACAAGAAGATCTCGAACATCCGCGAAATGCTGCCGGTGCTCGAGGGCGTCGCGAAGGCGGGCCGTCCGCTGCTCGTGATCGCGGAAGACGTCGAGGGCGAGGCGCTCGCCACGCTCGTCGTGAACAACATCCGCGGCATCCTCAAGGTCGCGGCCGTCAAGGCCCCGGGCTTCGGCGACCGCCGCAAGGCCATGCTGCAGGACATCGCGGTCCTGACGGGCGGCACGGTGATCTCGGACGAGGTCGGCCTGCAGCTCGAGAAAGCCACGCTGAACGACCTCGGCGAGGCGAAGAAGGTCGTGGTCGAGAAGGAAAACACCACGGTCATCGACGGCGCCGGCAAGGCGTCGGACATCAAGGCGCGCATCGAGTCGATCCGCCAGCAGGCCGAAGAAGCCACGTCGGACTACGACAAGGAGAAGCTGCAGGAGCGCGTCGCGAAGCTCTCCGGCGGCGTCGCCGTGATCAAGGTCGGCGCGGCCACCGAAGTCGAGATGAAGGAAAAGAAGGCACGCGTCGAGGACGCCCTGCACGCCACGCGTGCGGCGGTGGAAGAGGGCGTGGTGCCGGGCGGTGGCGTGGCGCTGATCCGCGCACTGAAGGCGCTCAAGGACCTCGAGGGCGCGAATGAAGACCAGACGGTCGGCATCCGCATCCTCGCCCGTTCGATCGAGGAGCCGCTGCGCCAGATCGTCGACAACGCGGGCGAGGACGCCGCGGTGATCCTGAACGCCGTCAAGGCGGGCAAGGGCGCCTACGGCTACAACGCCGCCACCGGCGAGTACGGCGACATGCTCGAAGAGGGCATCCTCGACCCGACCAAGGTGACGCGCCTTGCGCTGCAGAACGCCGCCTCGGTCTCGGGCCTGCTGCTCACGACGGAAGTCATGATCGCGGAAGCGCCGAAGGACGACGCTGACCATGTGCACCCGGCTCCGGGCGGCATGGGCGGCATGGACATGTAAGAACGATTCGTTTCGAAAGCCGCGGAACAACGACCCCCGTTTCCGCGCAACCCCTGAAGCCCCGCTCGCGCGGGGCTTTTTTTTGGTGCCGGGTTTTCGGTAATTCGGTCATTGACTCAACAACCGAATAACCGAAAACCCGGCACCCTGTATTCTGCCGGGATGACTGATGCCATCCTCAGGCGCACGACCTTCCTCGTGCCGGACGCCGAAGCCGCGGCGAAGTTCTACGTCGAAGTGTTTGGCTGGACGCGCTGGTACGACCAGACGCTCGCGGTCGACCGCCGTTTTCCGCCGGCGGCTCCGGACGGCGCCAGGGCGCACCTCGTATTGATCCAGGCACAGGACCCGAGGATCGGCATGCTCGGCCTCATGCAATACCTCGAGCCGCCGTTCGATACCGGCGTGCGCGCCGGCCGCACACGGGTTTCCATGGGTGAGGCGATCCTCGTGATCGAGGCGCAGGACCTCGACGGCATCCACGATCGCGCCAGGGCGCGTGGGGCCACGATCGTGACGGCGCCGGTCGATTGGGAGGTGCCGCGCAATGACGGCCAGGGCGTCTTCAAGCTGCGCACCATGTCGATGTTCGACCCCAACGGCATCTACATGGAAGTGAACGCATTTCGATGATTTTCATGGGTTTCCCCTACGTATTTGCTCGTAAAGGAACTTTCATGCGGTTGGAGTAGTCTCACTCCACGCAAGTTACGGGAGAGTCGGCGCATCGCGCCGGCCCCTCCCCGAAAGCCGCGGAACATCGACCCCCGTTTCCGCGCAATGCCTCGAGCCCCGCACTGCGGGGCTCTTTTTTTTCCCGCCGGCCTGCCGCCAGGCGGCTACTTCGCGAGCTCCGTGAGCAGCGCGTGCCACTGCACGAGCGCGCCGTCGATGGCGGAGAGCGGCACCCGCTCGTTCAGGCCGTGCGCGAAGGCATCCTCGGAGCGCATGAAGAGTCCCGATACACCGTAGGACGGGATGCCCGCGGCGCGAAAGTGCAGGCTGTCGGTGGCGCCGGCGCTCATGCTGGGCACGATCGGCACACCGGGCGCCCGCGCGTGCACGGCCTTCGTCACGGCGGCGACGATGTCGGCACGCAACGGCGAGGCATCGCTCGCGCTCGGGTCGCCCAGCACCGTGACCTTGGCCTGCGGATCGGCGACCACCTCGACCAGCCGGTCGCGCACGCTCGCCACGCTGACGCCCGGGAAGATGCGGCAGTTCACCGACACCGTGGCCGATTGGGGCAGCGCATTGAGCGCGTGGCCGCCGCGCACCATGGTGGGCACGCAGGTGGTGCCGATCTGTCCGACGGTGTCCGGGTTCGCAGCGAGGATCGCGGCGGCCTTCGCATCGCCGGTTCCGGCGAAGCGCAGCATGGCCTCGCCGAGCGGCCCCGGGGTGCGTTTGCCGGTGGCCTCCAGCGATGCGCGCGTGAGCTCGTTCCGCTGCGGCGGGAAGCGATAGGCCGCGATCCGCTCGATGGCGCGGGCGAGCTGCGCGATCGCGTTGCCGCCCGTCGGGCGGCTCGAGTGCCCGCCCGGATTCGTGAAGGTGAACTCGAAGTCGGCGTAGGTTTTCTCGCCGGCCTGCAGGTCGTACACGACCGGCTTGCCGTCCGTGTCGAGCTTGCCGCCGCCCCCGTCGCCGTTCAGCACGAACTCGGCGTCCGGGAACTGCTTCGCCAGGGCGCGCGTCGTGAGCATGCTCGTCTCCTCGTCGCCCGACAGCGCGAGGATGATGTCGCGGGCCGGCCGGAAACCCTCCGCCTTCAGTTGCAGCAGCGTCGTGACGATCATCGACACATCGAACTTGTTGTCATCGGCGCCGCGGCCGTAAACGAAGCCGTTCTCGACAACCGGGGTGAAGGGATCGCGCTCCCAGTCCGCGGCGCGCGCCTCGACCACGTCCATATGCGCCGAGATCACGAGCGGGCGCTTCGTCCCGGTGCCGCGGTAGCGCGCGACGAGGGTCGCCGTTTCGCCCATCGGCTCGATCCTGATGTCGGCGGCAGGGATGCCGCCCGCCTCGAGGCGCTTGGCGAGGAACGCGGCGTAGGCGGGAACCTGTCCCTGGCCTTCGACGGTACGGAAGGCAATCGACTCCTTCAGCAGGGTGAGCGCATGCGCGGGCGGCGTGGCGGGCGCAATGCCCGGCAACGAGGCGCAGAGCAGGGCAGACGCGAGCAGGACGAGGGGGCGGCGGGTCATGCTTACTCCATCCGATGTCAGTGGTGGCCTTCGCGCAGCGACGCGACAGGGGACGCGGTATATTCGTCGCCTGCTCGCCGCCATGCGGGAGACGGCTATGTTAAATGTCCCCGGCGCGCTCCGCGCGTCCCTTCTCGCGATGTTGCTGGCCGGGACGGTTGCCTGTGCACGCCAGCCGCCCGCCCATGACCTCGCGCCGGCGCCGGCCGTCGCGCACGACGCGCAAGTGGCCTGGGTACGCGAGGCGCTCGCACGCAATCCGGACCTCGAAGTGCTGGCGGTGGACCCGAAGGGTGTCTTCACGGTGCGCTTGCGCGCGAATGGCGGATTGCGCACTTTCGGCATGAATGAACTCATGGCGGGACCGGTCGACGCGCCTGCCGGTGCGCCCGCTTCCGCCAACGCGCCTGCGTCGCCCGAAGCTGGCCTCGGACCGGACAACGCCCTGCGCGCCGACGCCGGGGCAGGCGAGGCGCAGGTTGCGGCGCCTTCCGCCCTGACCGTCACGCGCGACGCCGGTCGCATCAGCATCAACGGTCCCGGCATATCCATTGCCCCGGCCGCCACGGCAGGGGTTGCCGCGTCGCCGGCGGCAGCGACCCCGTTGCCACCCACCGCGGAGGTCGAGCGGCGGGGCGGCCAGCCGCTCGTGTGCCAGGGCGAGCGATTGATGCGCATCGATGGCCGCGTGATCGAGTTCGATGGCGACGGACTCATCGTGCAGGACGGGTGCGATCTCTACCTCACCAACAGCCGCATCAGCGCGGGCGGCATCGCCGTCACGGTGACGCGCGGCAAGGTGCATGTCGTCAACAGCACCGTCGAGGGCGGCCGCAGCTCGATCGAGGCGTCGCAGGGCGCGCAGGTGTACCTGTCCGGCGCGTCGATCGATGGCCTGCAGCGCCGCTTCGACACCGCGCAGATCAACGACCTCGGCGGCAACCGCTATCGCTGATGTCCCGCTGCTGATGCCTACCCCTGTCGAAGCCGCGGCGGCGCGCGCCGCGGACGTGCTGCGCGAGCTGCAGGCGGTGCCTGCGATTGCGCAGGCGATGGCCGCGGCGCCGCGCGAAGTGCGCGACTCGCTGCCGCGCGTGCTCGCGGCGAGCGATTTCGTCGCGGAGAGCTGCACTCGCGACCCTGAGGCCATGGCCGCGTTGCTGGCCAGCGACCTGCGGGCGCCGCGCACGGCCGAGCAGTACGCCGCCACTGCGCAGGCTGAAGGCCGGCATGCCGACGAAGCGCAGTTCCAGGCATGGATCCGCCGCTGGCGGCGCCGCGAAATGCTGCGCATCGCGTGGCGCGATCTCGCCGGATGGGCCGATGTGGAGGAAACGCTCGCCGGGCTGTCCGCCTTTGCGGACGCGGCGATCGAGGCCGCGAGCCGGTTCGCGACCGAAGGAGTCGTCGCGCGATTCGGCACGCCGCGCTCAACGGACGGCGCCGCCCAGCCCTTCGTGGTCGTCGCCATGGGCAAGCTCGGCGGCGGCGAGCTGAATTTCTCCTCGGACATCGACCTCGTATTCCTCTTTCCCGAGTTCGGCGAAACCGACGGTGCGCGACCCGTCGCCAACGAGGAGTTCTTCACGCGGCTCGGCCAGGCGCTGATCCGCCTGCTCGATGCCCGCACGGTCGACGGCTTCGTGTTTCGCATCGACATGCGGCTGCGTCCCTTCGGCGACAGCGGCCCGCTCGTCGCCGGCTTCTCCTCCTTCGAGGACTACCTGCTGCGCCACGGCCGCGCCTGGGAGCGCTATGCCTGGGTCAAGGCACGCGCGATCACCGCCGTGGATGCCTACGCGGAGCTGCAGGCGAGCGCGGTGCGGCCCTTCGTCTACCGCCGCTATCTCGACTTCGGCGTGTTCGAATCCCTGCGCGAGATGAAGGGACTCATCGAGCGCGAGGTGCAGCGGCGCGATCTCGCGGACAACGTGAAGCTCGGCCCGGGCGGCATCCGCGAGATCGAGTTCGTGGTGCAGGCCCTGCAGCTCGTGCGCGGCGGCCAGGACCGCCGCCTGCAGACGCCCTCGCTGCTCGAGGCGCTGCGCGTCCTCGAAGGCGGCCGCGCGTTGCCGGCGGAGGCAATCGCGGAGCTGCGCGACGCCTACCGCTTCCTGCGCCGCCTCGAGAACCGCCTGCAGATGCTGGCGGACCGGCAGACTCACGAATTGCCGGTGGATGAGCCGAGCCGCGCTCGCATCGCGCTTGCGATGGATTGCCCCGACTGGGTGACGCTCATGGCGGCGCTCGCGACGCACCGTGCGCGCGTCGCAGTGCATTTCAAGGCGGTGGTGTTCGCGCCGCAGGCCGATGGTGCCAAGGCCGTCCTCACCGTCGACCTCGGCCCGCTCTGGGACGACGGTGAACGGGCCGACACCAGTGCCATGGAGCGCACGCTCGCCGAGGCGGGACTGCAGGATGCGCCTGAAGCCGCGCGGCTGCTGGCGGAATTCCGCGGTTCAATGCTCGAGCGCCGCCTCGACGCGGCCGGCCGCAAGCGCGTGCGCACGCTGATGCCCGCCGTCGTCGCCGACATCGCCGCGGCCGGCGGCACCCTCGGGATCCTGCGGCGCGTGCTGCGGATCTTCGAAGCCATCGGTTCGCGCTCGGTTTATTTCGCGCTCTTGTACGAAAGCCCGAGCGCGCGGCGGCGCCTCGTCGGCCTGTGCGCGCATGGCGACTTCCTCGCGGCGCAGATCGCGGCGCATCCCCTGTTGCTCGACGAGCTGATCGACGACAGGCTGCTCGAGGCATTGCCCGATCGCGCGGCGCTGGCGCACGACCTCGGCCTGCGCGCGGAGCTGGCGCCCGACGACGACCCCGAGCGGCAGGTCGAGGCATTGCGCCATTTCCAGCGGGCCGCGGTGTTTCGCATCGCCGTGGCCGACCTCACGGGGCGCCTGCCCGTCATGCGCGTCAGCGATCGCCTGACCGATGTCGCGGAGCTGATCGTCGAGCGCGCCATGGAACTCGCCTGGCGGCAGATCGTCGCGCAGTTCGGCACGCCGATGTGCGGCGAAGGCGCGCAGCGCCGCGCGGTGCGCATCTGCGCGGTGGGCTATGGCAAGCTCGGCGGCATCGAACTCGGCTACAGCTCGGACCTCGACCTCGTCTTCCTGCACGACTCCGCCGGCGAGGCGCAGGAAACCGATGGCGCGAAGCCGCTCGACAACCAGGTGTTCTTCGTGCGGCTCGCGCAGCGCATCGTGCACCTGCTCACGATGCATTCGGCCGCGGGCCGCCTCTATGAGGTCGACATGCGCCTGCGGCCGAGCGGCAAGGGCGGCATGCTGGTCACGAGCATCACCGCGTTCGCAGAGTACCAGCGGGTGGAGGCCTGGACCTGGGAGCACCAGGCGCTGCTGCATGCACGCGCCGTCGCCGGCTCGCCGCTGCTGCGGGCGGCCTTCGAGCACGAGAGGCTCGAAGTCCTGCGCAGCGCGGTGCGTCGCGATTCGCTGCAGGACGACGTGCGCACGATGCGCGAGCGCATGCGGCGCGAGCTGTCGCGCGCACGGACTGGCGAAGTCGACCTGAAGCAGGACCCGGGCGGCATCGCCGACATCGAATTCCTGGCCCAGTACTGGGCGCTGCGCTGGGCGGGTACGCATCCGCCGGTTGCATTCTATCCGGACACCATCCGCCAGCTCGAATCGGTCGCGTCGGCGGATCTCGTGCCGCAGGCAACCGTGGATGTCCTCACGCGCGCCTATCGACTCTATCGGGAGCGAATCCACCACCGCGCGCTCGCCGATGCGCCGCCGATCGTCCAGGAGGAGGAGTTCGCCGGCGAGCGTGCAGCGGTATCCGCGATCTGGGCAGGGGCCATGGGCGGTCTATAATCGCCCGATCGACCCACCGGAACGGATCCATGCCGGCCAATACTCCGCCGCTCCTGCAGCCGAACGCCCAGAACCAGTACGAGGTGACGGCCGAGGACCTCCCGCTTTCCTGCCCCATGCCGCAGATGTACACGTGGAACTCACATCCGCGCGTGTACCTGTCCATCGAGCAGACCGGATGGGCGAAGTGCCCCTATTGCGGGGCCGAATACACCCTGAAGCGATGAGCATTTCCGGCGCGTTCGTGGCCCAAGGCGGCTTGCATGCCCGCCGCCACCACGCGCAGCATGGCCATCATGCGGGCCGCCACCCTCGAATTGCTGGAGCGCGCCAAGTTGCCCCCGGAGCAGGCGGTCGCGCTCGCGCAGGCGATCGAGCTCGAGGTCTCTTCGCAGCGTGACGCCATGGCGAGCCGCTCCGACTTCCTCGAGTTGCGCGGCGAGCTCCGCACCGAGCTGACGCCGCTCAAGTCCGACGTCATTCAGCTGAAGGCAGACGTCGCGCAGCTCAAGGTCGATGTCGCGCAGCTGAAGGGCGATGTCGCCCAGCTCAAGGTGGATGTCGCCCAGCTCAAGGTGGATGTCGCCCAGCTCAAGGTGGATGTCGGCCAGCTCAAGGTGGACGTCGCCGGTCTCAAGCGTGACGTGGCGCAGTGGCGGGATGATATGCGCGACTGGAAGTCGGAGATCCGCGTCGAATTGCACGGTGTGAAGGCGGAGCTGGTCCGCTGGGTCTTCACGGTAATGCTCGGCCAGACGGCTGCGCTGCTCGGCGGCGGCTATTTCATGCTGAGCCGGCTTACCGGCTAGCCGGCGCGCAGCCTAGGGCCGGTACGGCCGGTAAGACTTCTCCTCGACGATCTTCGAGCCGAGGCGGGTGTTGACCCGCTTCTTGATGGCCGCGCGTTCGTCGTTGGTGACGTACACGGCGCGGGCCAGTTCGATGAAGCGCGCGTCGAAGGCCTGCGCGAGTTCCTTGTCGCGGATCTCGTCCTCGATGTCCCACAGGGCCTCATTCACGCGCTGCAACGCAGCCTCGTCTGCCGCAACGCCAGGGACGGCCGCGCCGCTGTCGCGCCAGGTCGCCTCGAGCTGCACGAGCTCATGGCGAACGTTCGCGAGCTTGGCGGCATCGGTCATGCGCGCCGACTTGATGCGCAGGATCGTGATCTTGTCGAGCAGTTCGCCCGGGGAAATCGGTACGAGGATGTCTTTCATGCGGGCGATGCTAGCAGCCTGTCGCCCGCCTTGCGCGCGGCGAGCAACGCGTCGAGCCGTTCCTTGACGGCATCGACCTCGATCAGGTCCATGACACCCGGTTCCTCGATCTTCGTCGTCCACGGCAAGGCCTCGGGCGGCTTGCCGCGAAAGCGCTGCGCCGCGGCGGCGTAGGCATCGACGCACCACTGGCGCGAGAGGTAGGGTCCGCTGCGCGCCGGATTGGTCGCGGCGTACAGCCCGATCACCGGCGTGCCCACCATGGTCGCCATGTGCGCCGGTCCCGAGTCGGGCGTGAGGAGGGCGGTGGCCGTGCCGATGAGGGCGAGCATCTGCGGCAGCGTGTCGGCCCCGATCTGGTTGACTGGCGCGGTTCGCGCCGCGGCCAGGATCGCTTCGCCCATCCCGCGCTCGAAGGTCGACGGGCCTCCGCAGAGGATGACCCGCATGCCATGGCGGCTCGCGGCATGGTCCGCGACTGCCGCATAGCGCGCGGCGGGCCAGTTGCGCAGGGCGTGGCTCGAGCAGGGACTTACGAGCAGCGTAGGCGTGCGGTCGGGGACCAGCCGCGCCGCGTACTCGCGCGCGTCGTCGGGCAGCGGCAGCGACCAGGCGAGCTCGCGCCCTTCGATGCCGAGCGCGGCCGTGAAGCCGAAGAAGCTGTCGAGCACGTGCTCGCGCGAACGCGGCGCGATGCGCGCGTTCGTGAAGAGCCACTGCAGTTCGCGTGCCCGGGCACGATCGAACCCGAGCCTGACCCGCGCGCGCACGCAGGCCGCGGCGAGGCTCGCACGCAGCGCGAGCTGCATGTGCAGCAGTACGTCGAAGCGCCGGTCCGCGAGCTGCGCGCGCAGGGCGCGCAGGCCGTGGCGGCCGGCGCGCTTGTCCACGGTGATAAACTCGACCCCGGGCAGCAGGGTCATCAGCTTCGCCTCGAGCTTGCCGATGATCCACGTGATCTTCGCGTCCGGGTAGGCGCGCTGCAGGGTCCGGATGACCGGCACGACGTGGCAGGTATCGCCGATCGCGGAAAGCCGCAGGATGCAGACGCTACGGGGCGGCGCGGCGAGCGGCAACATGGTCGATGGGATGGGCAGGAATGACGCGTACCTGGACGAGCGGGTCGGAAGTGAAGCGCGTGGCCGTCGCCGGCGGGACGATGCTATATGACGCCTCGCGGGTGGGCAATTTGCGCGCCGGCTGGTTCGATCCCGGCTACTGGCGCAAGCAGGGCGCCGCCACTGGCGAGGCGCCAGGCCGGGGCTCCACGCTTTTCTTCGTCGATAGTGGCCGCGAGTACGCGTTGCGCCATTACCGGCGCGGCGGCCTGGCCGCGCGCCTCTCCGCCGACCGCTACCTGTGGCGCGGCGAGCTTGCGACGCGGCCCTTCGCCGAATGGCACCTGACCTATCACCTCGCCCACGCGGGCCTGCCGGTCGCGCCGCCGGTCGCGGCACGCTACCTGCGCCACGGTCCCTTCTATCGCGGCGATCTCATCACCGAGAGGCTCGTCGGCACGATGTCGCTCGCGGCCGCGCTCGCCGAAGGGGGCGTGCCGATCCTCACCTGGATCGGGATCGGTCGCTGCCTGCGCCGCTTCCACGACCTCGGCGTGTGCCACGCGGACCTCAATGCGCACAACATCCTCCTGGGCGCCGAAGGCGCGGTGCACGTGATCGACTTCGACCGTGCGACGCTGCGCCGCCCCGGCCTCTGGCGCGACGCCAACCTCGTGCGGCTGCGCCGCTCGCTCGACAAGGTGACCGACGAGCTGCCTGCGGGGCGCGCATCGGAGGCCGACTGGCATTCGCTGCTGGCCGGCTACCGCGAAGGCCCGCAGGGGGCCGCTTGACCCAGTTGCGCGAGCAGTTCGCGCCGATGCGCCTGTTGTACCTGTGCGTGGTGTACCTGCTGGCGCCCATCGTCGGCATCGCGATGCTGCTGCGGGGCTTTCGCGACCACAGCTATTGGCACAACTTCGGCGAGCGTTTCGGCTTGGGCGCCGTGCCGGACGGCGGCCCCTGCCTGTGGGTGCACGCCGTCTCGGTCGGCGAGATCCAGGCTTCGGCGGCCCTGGTGCGGGCGCTGCGCGAGCGCTACCCGGACGAGCCGCTCGTCGTGACGACCGTGACGCCGACCGGCGCGCAGCGCGCGCGCGAACTGTTCGCCGGGATAGCGCACGTGCGCTACGTGCCCTACGACCTGCCGGGCTCCGTGCGCCGCTTCTTCGATCGGGTCCGTCCGCGGGTGGCGATCATCCTCGAGACCGAGCTATGGCCCAATCTCTACCACGAGTGCGGCCGGCGGGGCGTGCCTCTGGTGCTTGCGAGCGCACGCATTTCGCCGCGCTCGATCGGCCGCTACCGGCGCCTCGCGGCGCTGTTTCGCGAAGCGCTTGCGAACGGCATCGTGATCGCGGCCCAGAGCCCCGCCGACGCCGACCGCTTCCGCTTCATCGGCGCAAACCCGCTGCGCACGCACGTGATGGGCAACATCAAGTTCGATTTCGCGCTGCCCGAGGCCACGCAGGCGCGGGGCGCGGCGCTGCGGGCGGAGCATGCGGCGGGCCGGCCAGTGTGGGTCGCGGGCAGCACGCACGCGAAGGAAGAAGACCTCCTGCTCGATGCCCATCGACTCGTGCGCTCGCGGCACCCGGACGCCCTGCTGATCCTCGTGCCGCGCCATCCCGCCCGCTTCGCGGAAGTGCGGGCGGCGCTCGAAAGCCAGGGCGTCGGCTTCGCAGCGCGTTCCCGCCGGGAGCGGTGCGTGGCGGGCACCGAGGTCTACCTCGGCGATACGCTCGGGGAACTGGTGATGCTCTACGCGGCGGGCGATGTCGCCTTCGTCGGCGGGAGCCTCGTGCCGATCGGCGGGCACAACCTGCTCGAGCCCGCGGCGCTCGGGTTGCCGGTGCTCACGGGGCCCCACACGTTCAATGCCGAGGACATCGCGCAATTGCTGGTCGCGGAAGGCGGGGCGGAGGTCGTGGACTCGGCGGCGGCGCTCGGCGCCCGCGCCGCGGAATTGCTCGGCGATGCGGCCGCGCGGGCGCGCATGGGCGCGCGCGGCAAGGCGGTCGCCGAGGCCAATCGTGGCGCGCTGTCGCGCCTGCTCGCGCTGCTCGAGCCGGTGATCGCCGCTACGAAGCCGGCGCCGCTGGCGCGGGCTCGGCCGCCGGCGGCGCCGGCACGGTCGTCACCGTCTGGTCGAGCCAGCCATTGATTTCCTCGAGCGCGCTCCGGTCGAGCGTGCCCGCCGCCTGGCGCAACCTGATCACGTTCAGCAGGTAGTCGTACTTGCTGCGGGACAGGTTGGTGAAGGCCTGGACGAGGTTGCGCCGCGCCTCGAGTACATCGACCGTGGTGCGGGTGCCGACCTCGTAACCCGCCTCGGTGGCCTGCAGGGCGGTGCGGCTCGACTCGAGCGCCTGCTTCAGCGCGTTGACGCGCGAGATTTCGCTGGTCACGCCGAGGAAGGCATCGCGCGCCTCGCGCTCGGTCTGGCGCGAAGTGCGCTCGAGGCGCTGGCGCGCGGCCTGCCACAGGAATTCCTGCTGGCGCACCCGCGAGCGCGCGCCGCCGCCGCTGAAGATCGGCAGCGTGAACTGCACGCCGACCAGCGTTGCATCGCTGTCGTTCTCGAGGGAAACCGAGCGGGGCGCCGGGAAGTTGGGCGGGAACGGCGGGAAAGTCTGCTCCGTCGTGATCTTCTGGTTGCCGTAGCTGGCGGTGAGGTCGATCGAGGGCAGGTGGCCGCCGAAGGCCGAGCGGACGTCGTCGCGCGCGATGTTCGCGGCGAGGCGGCTCGAGACGAGCGCCAGGTTCTGCTCCATGGCGACCCTGACCCAATCGTCCTCGCTCGCCGGTGAAGGGTTCTTCAGCGGCAGGTCGTCGCCCGGCTTGTCGAGCGTCGAGTACTTCTCGCCGGTCACCTCGCGCAGCACCTCCTCGGAGGTGGCGAGCTGGCGCTTGGCGGCGATCACGGCGGCGGCGGCGTTGTCGCGCGCCGCACGCGATTCCTGCACGTCGGTGATGGCGATGAGGCCGACTTCGAAACGCTTCTCGGCCTGGTCGAGCTGGCGGGATACGGCCTGCAGGTTCGCCTGCTGCGCCTCGAGCGTGTCACGCGCGGCGAGCACGTCGAAATAGGCCGTCGAGACACGCAGGATCAGGTCCTGCTGCGCGGCGGCGTAGTCCGCTTCAGCCTGTGCGACCTGCTTGTCGGCGCGGCGCAGGGCCATCCAGTTCTCCCAGCGGAAGAGGCTCTGGCGCAGATCGAGCGACCAGGACTTCGTTTCCGGCTCGCGCGTGCCGGAGGTGCCGAAGATCGTGATTTCGCCGGCATTGGGCCCGTCGCTGACGATCTGGGCCTGGTCGCTGGTGCCTTCGAACTTGTTCTTGTCGTAGCCCGCCGAGCCGCTCACCTGGGGCAGCAGCGTGGCGATGGCCTGCGGCTTCGCTTCGCGCGCCGCGAGGCGCGTGGCGTCAGCCTCGCGGATCTGGGGATCCGCAGCGAGGGCACGCTGGTAGATGGCCAGCAGGTCTTCGGCGGGGGCAGGCTGTACGAAAGCGAACAGCACGATGGATGCCAGGGGGGCGCGACGCAACATAAGGTTCCCTTATATAGTGTTATATATCACTATATCACATGTCATCTGGATTCGTCACCAGCGAACATCGCAGTGACGCCGCCCGCAACGTTAACCACATCGAGGAAGCCCTGGCTCGCCAGATAGCGGGCGACGTGCAAGCTGCGGACGCCACCCTGGCACAGCACGAAGGTTTCCATGCGCGGGTCGAGTTCGCCATGGCGCGCTTCCACGTCGCCCATCGGCATGTGCAGCGCCTGGGGCACCGGCGCCAGCGCAATTTCCCAGCCCTCGCGCACGTCGACGACCACCAGGCGCTCGCCGGCTTCGAGGCGCGCCCGCAACTGCCGGGCCGGGATTTCCCGCGGCATCGGTCAGAACACGAAGCGGGAGGGGCGGGCGGCGTGCACGAGCGGTTCGACCCAGGTCTCGAACAGGTCTTCGCTGGTCCATGTGGTCGAGGACGTGCGGCGCACGAGGCGCGCCGACATCGCCGGCCCGTCCCCGACGATCGCGAACAGGCGTCCGCCCACGGCCAGCGAGTGCTGGAAACGCTCGTCGTACTTCGGCAGCGAGCCGGTCAGCACGATGACATCATGGTGTGGATCGAAGGCGAGCGCGAAGGCGTCCGCCGCCTGGACCTGGGCATTGGCAATGCCCTGCGCCGCGAGGCGTGCCCGCGCGCCGGCGGCGAGGTCGGCATGGATCTCGACCGAACTCACCCGGCGCGCGAAGCTCGCGAGGCAGGCCGTGAGGTAGCCCGAGCCCGTGCCGATCTCGAGGACGGAGTCGTTGGCTGAAGCTTCGACGGCCTGCAGGATGCGGCCCACGACCTTCGGGGCCAGCATGTGCTGGCCGTGGCCGAGGGCGATCGGCGCATCGGCATAGGCGACGGCGCGGAATCCGTCCGGCACGAAGCGTTCGCGCGGCAGTTTGCGCAGGGTGTCGAGCACGCGATCGTCGAGCACGTCCCATGCCCGCACCTGTTGCATCACCATCTGTTCGAGGGCCATCGTCGACATGGGCACAAGCACTCCGGATTGGACTTATTCTGCCGTGCGGAACGGCGCGCCAACTTAAGGGTTTTCCACGCTGCTGCCAAGTTGCGGCGCACGCTTATCGTGAAATCAGCGCCGCGCCGCGAAACTCGTCCTATATGCTGGCAACAGTCGCAGAAGCGTGGCCGATGCGCATAACAACGATACAGGGGATAGCCGAAAGCCGATGTCGATCGTCGGGCTAGTGAGTGTCCTGCTCGCGCTGGTGGCGGTGTTGCTGCTCGTGCTCTACCTGTTCCAGCGGCGCGAGCTGCGGGCCGTCGCGGCGCTGTCCCGTGAGGTGCAGCGGGTCGCGATCGGTGGGCGGCTGTCGGGGCGCATCGAACTGCAGACCGACCAGCCCGAGCTCGCCGCGCTCGGCACCGCCGTCAACCACCTGCTGACGCGCGTGGGCGCCCAGGCCGATCGAGAGCGCCTGAGCCCGGCCCTGTTCGCCGACCTCGGCGATCGCATCCACGAGATCGTCGTGGTGCATCGTGACGTGATCCTCTACGCCAACCGCCAGTTCGCGAACCTCGTCGGCGTCGAGCGCGCCGTGCTCGCCGGCCGGCGCCTCGCGGACATCGTCGCCGCCGACGGCTCCGAACTCGTCGAGGACAGCCTGCGCCGCAAGCTCGCGGGCGAGCCGGCAGCCGACCGCTTCGAGGTCGACATCATCGGCCTGCAGGGCAGCGTGAGCCGCCTCGAGATCGCCACCACCGTGATCGACTACGACGGCGGTCCCGCTATCCTGGTCACGGGCGTCGAGGTCGTGCCGACGCAGACGGTGCCCGCGCTGCGGCTGCCCGCGATTGCGGGCGCTCCGCCGCCCATCGAAGGACCCGCGCCCCGCACCGCGCTCGAGGATGCCCTCGAGTCGCTCGCGGAAGGCATAGTGGTCACCGACGCGCAGGGCAGGATCGATTTCATGAATGCCGCGGCGGAAGCGCTCGCCGGCACCACGCGCGTCGAGGCGCAGGGGCGGCGCTTCGAGGACGTCGTGGCGCTGGTCGATGAGACCGAGCGCCGCGCGATCGCCGATCCCGTGCGCCATGTGCTGGAAAGCGGCACGGCGGTGCACGCGCCGCGCCGCGCGCTGCTGGTGTCCCGCGACAGCGGCGAAGAGCGCGCCATCGAGCCGCTCACCTCGCCGCTGCGCGACGCGGGCGGCGCGCTGACCGGCGCCGTGGTGCTGCTGCACGACGTCACGGAAATGCGCGGCGTGACGCGCCAGATGTCCTACCAGGCAACGCACGACGCGCTGACCGGGCTCGTCAACCGCCGCGAGTTCGAGCGGCGGCTGGTGGAGGCCGCCGAGGCGGCCCGCCGTGGCGACGGCACGCACATCCTCTGCTATCTCGACCTCGACCGTTTCAAGCTCGTGAACGACACGAGCGGCCACGTCGCCGGCGACAGCCTGCTGCGCGAACTGGCCAAGATCCTGCGCGATGCGGTGCGCGATTCGGACACCGTGGCGCGCATCGGCGGCGACGAATTCGGCATGCTGCTGCTCGGCTGCCCGCTCGACAAAGCCCGCCAGATCGCCGATGACGTGTGTCGCGCGGTCGCCGAACACCGCTTCGTGTGGCGCGACCGCGTGTTCGGCATCGGCGTGTCGATCGGCATCGTGGAGCTGTCGCGCGAGTCTGGCACGATGGAGGAGCTGCTCGCGGCGGCGGACTCTGCCTGCTACGTTGCCAAGCGCCAGGGCACCGGGCAGGTTGCGGTCTACTCGGCACGCGACGAAGCGAGCGCCCGGCGCTCCGGCGAGCTGCAGTGGCTGCATCGCCTGCAGGCGGCGATCAAGGACAACCAGTTCCATCTCTACCACCAGCCGATCGTGCCTGCGCTCGGCGCGAACGGCACGGGGCCGGCGCTCGAGGTGCTGGTGCGCCTGCGCGACCCGAGCGGCAGCGATGTGCCCCCGGCCGCCTTCATGCAGGCCGCCGAGCGTTACCGCCTCACCCCCTTCATCGACCGCTGGGTCGTGCAGACGACGCTCGTGGCGCTCGGGCGCGGCGCGATCCAGGTGCCGCCCGGGCGCACGGTGGCGATCAACATCTCGGGCCAGACCCTCTCCGATGGCCAGTTCCTCGAGTTCGTGGTCGATTGCTTCGACCGCACGGGGGTCGCGCCCGCGCGAGTCTGCTTCGAGCTGAGCGAGGCGTCGGTCGCGGCGAACCTCGAGCAGGCGCGGCGCTTCATCGAAGTGCTGCACGTGATGGGCTGCCAGTTCACGCTCGACGACTTCGGCGCCGGTGCCGGTTCGTTCCTGAACCTGAAGACGCTGCCGGTCGATTTCGTGAAGATCGACGGCGCCTTCATGAAGGACCTCGGCACCGACAGCGTGAATCGCGCGATGGTCGATGCGATGGTGAAGCTCGCGCGCACGCTCGAGTTCCGCGTCATCGCCAAGGCCGTCGAGGATGAACCCGCCATCGAGGCGGTGCGCGGCATGGGCGTCGACTACCTGCAGGGTTACGCAATTGCGCGTCCCGCGCCCCTGCCGATGGCGGCCTGATCGACGGCGATCCGTCCCGGGCCGAATGCGATCAGCACGATCAGCATGAAGCCCCACAGCAGGTGCTGCGCGAGCGCTGCCTCATAACCGGCCGCGAGCAGCACCGTCCGATACGAGTAGACGGCGAGCGCGTTCACCGCGAACAGCCCGAGCGCGGCCGGCCGGCTCGCGAAGCCGGCGATCAGCAGCAGCGGAAAAACCGTCTCGCCGGCCGCGCCCGCCACTGCCGCCCAGGCGGGCGGCAGCAGCGGCACCTGGTATTCCTCCTGGAACAGGGACAGCGTCGTGTCCCAGTCGGAGATCTTGAGCCAGCCTGACTTCAGGAACTGCCAGGACACATAGAGGCGGCAGGCGAGCAGCAGCGGGGATTGCAGCCAGTCGAGCCAGGCCGTCGCGCGCGCATGCAGTGTCGCGAAGCGCATGGCTATTTCGCCGGTGCTGCCAGACGGCCGCCCATCTTCGCGCAACTGCCTGCGGGCACTTTCTTCCACTCGCGCGGGTCCCTGTCGGTTGCCGCCTGTCCCGCGCAGGCGTGAGCGGCGGTTGCGCAGTCGTTCTTGCCGGCCGCCGCGACGCCGAAGCATTTTTCGGACGGTTCCGCGGCGGAGATCGCCGGTGCGAGGCCGAGGATGAGGAGGCTGCCGAGGGCGGCCGCAAGCACGAGATCCCTTGTCATGTCATTCCACTCCGTTGGTTGTTCCGGACGTGGAAGGAGACCGTGCGGACCTCGCCGTTATTGCATCGACAGGAACCTAGCGGGCGCCATGGCTGACGGCCGAGCGCAGCCGGGCCGTGATCCCGGGGTCCGGCTGCCCGCCGCGGGAGAGGATGGCGAGGGCGCCGCGATCTGCGGGAACGATCACGCCACCATAGCCTTCTTCGTCGAAGCCGACGGGCCGGGCGACGTGCTCGTCGGTGAGCACCATGACCGTGACGGGTCCGGCGTGGGTCTGGAACACCAGGTGGGGCACGTAATTGCCACGGAACCAGCAGCTATGGGCATAGGACACGAGTCCGGCATCCGGCGCGAGCCGCACGCCCGAGCGCGCCAGTACCTGCGCCACCCTGGCCGGGTCGGCCGCGAGGCGGGTCGCCGCCCATGCGTCCGGCTCCTCGCTCATGTGGGCGACGACTTCGTCGGCCAGCGCCGTGCGCGGCAGCGCGAACCAGAGCAGGCCCGCGACCAGGGTCGCGCAGGCGACGCTGGCCGCCAGTGCCCAGCCGCGCCAGGCAGGCTGCTGCGCCGTCGCCTTGCCGCCGGCCCGGGCCGCATCGACATCGATGGCGAGGGCCCGCCGCATCACGGCATCCATGCGCTGCATTTCGCGACGCCAGGCCGCGCACGCGGCGCAGCCGCCGGCGTGCGCCTCGATGGCCGCATCGCTTCGCTGCGGCTCGGCGCCAACGGCGGCCCTGAATTCCTGGCAGTTCATGCCAGTGCCTCGCGGAGCTTTTCGCGCGCGCGGAACAGCCGGGTGAGCACTGCGGGCAGGCTGATTTCGAGGTGCGCGGCGATCTCCGCCGTGGAATAGCCGAACAGCACCTGCAGCACGAGCGGCTCGCGGTAGATCGGTTCCAGTTGCAGCATGGCCTGGCGCATGTCGTCGACCTCGGTGTCCCCGCAAACAGCCAGCGCAGGGTCGCTGCCGGCCTCGAGCGCCGCGATATCCACCGTTTCGTGGCGCTTGCGCTCGAAGCCGCGCGCGAATTCGCGGCGCACGATGGTCAGCAGCCACGGCTTCACGGCTGCCACGTTCTCGAGCGCATCGATCGACTTCCAGGCGCGCAGCAACGACTCCTGCACGATGTCCTCGGCGACCGCGCGGTCGCGGCAAAGCCAGAAAGCGTAGCGAATGAGATCCGCCTTCTGCGGTGCGCACAGCTTCTCGAACTGCCGCTCACGGAAAGTAGACCGGGACATCGGCCGGAATCTTACCTGTAATGTCCGGGCCGCTGGCACGGTCTCCTGTGCGTGGATGACTTTCCCACGTACCAGACAAGGAGTTTCCAGATGTCCGAGCCAGTGAAGATGACGGGTGCCGCGATCGCCACGGCCGCGGCGCTGCTGTTCGGCGCGCTCGCGTTGCCTGCCTCCGCCGCGGATGAAGCCAAGGTGCATTGCACGGGCGTGAACTCGTGCAAGGGCCAGTCGGCATGCAAGACCGCGACCAATGCCTGCAAGGGCCAGAACTCCTGCAAGGGCAAAGGGTTCCTCGAGCTGACGCAGGCCCAGTGCGACGCGGCGAAGGCGAAGGCGGGCGCCGAGGCGCCGATGTGAGCCAGCCGGCGGCCGCGCAGCCGCTGGGGTTCGGCCTCGGGCTGCGGCCCGGGCACTACGACGCGGTGCTCGAAGGCGGGCACCGCGTCGACTGGTTCGAGGTGACCACCGAGAACTACCTGGTGCCGGGTGGCAAGCCGCTGCACTACCTCGAACGGGTGCGCGCGCGCTATCCGCTCGTGATGCACGGTGTCTCGCTCTCGATCGGCTCCACGGCGCCCCTCGATCTGGGGTACCTTCGATCGGTGCGCGAGCTCGCGCGGCGGATCGAGCCCGCGGGCATTTCCGATCACCTCTGCTGGACCGGCGTCGGCGGCGTGAACCTGCACGACCTCATGCCCCTGCCCTTCACCATGGAGGCCGTCGCGCACGTCGCGGGGCGCGTGCGGCAGGCGCAGGACGTGCTCGACTGCCAGCTGATGCTCGAGAACGTCTCGAGCTACGTGGCATGCGCAGACGCCGAGATGACCGAATGGGAGTTCGTCGCGCAAGTCAGCGAGGCGGCCGACTGCCTGCTGCTGCTCGACGTCAACAACGTGTACGTCAACAGCGTCAACCATGGCTTCGACGCGCGAGACTACCTGCGCGCACTGCCCGTCGCGCGCGTGAGGCAGCTGCATCTCGCGGGGCACAGCCGCCAGGGTGGGATGCTCATCGATACGCATGACGCACCCGTGGCCGAGGCCGTCTGGCAGCTCTACGAACGCGCCGTGGCACGTTTTCCCGGGGCCGCGACGACCCTCGAGCGGGACGACCACATTCCGCCGCTTGCGGAACTCGTCGCCGAGCTCGACCACGCACGCCGTCTCGCGGCCAGTGTCCTCGAGGCGGCCGCATGACGGCCCTCGCCGCGTTCCAGGAGGCGCTGCAGCGACGCGTGTTGCATGGCGAGCCGTCGCGCGGAAATCGGCCGATCGAGGCGGGCATCGCCGGCCGGGCGCAGGATGTGGCCGGCAGGCTCGCCATCTACGAGCATGCCTATCGCGCACGGCTCACGGAGGCGCTCACCGCCAGCTACCCGGTGTTGCGCAAGCGGATCGGCCGTGCCGCATTCGAGGCCCTGGCTGCAGACCACATCGCGCGCAATCCACCGGCGCATGCGTCGATCCGCTGGTACGGCGCGGAGCTGCAGCGCGGCCTGCAGGGAATGCACGCCGATCTTGCCCGCTGGGAATGGCTGCTGGCGGAAGTATTCGACGCCGCGAACGGCGCGGCGATGACGGAGGCCGATCTCGCCAGCCTCGCGCCACAGGAATGGCCGTTTCTCGAGCTGCAACTGCACCGGACGGCGAGGACCTACGAATCCACGACCAACGCCGTCGAGTGCTGGAGAGCGGCCAGCGCCGAAGGCCCGCCGCCCGACTCCCGGGATGCGACGCCCGTCGCGTGGGTGGCCTGGCGGCAAGGGCTCACGGTCAGGTTCCGGTCGATGCCGCCGCAAGAGGCGCAAGCCGTGGCACGCCTCGCGGAGGGCATCAGCTTCGCCGAGCTTTGCGCCGGCCTCGCCACCTCGGCCGACGCCGCGGCCCTGCGTGCGGCGAGCCTGTTGAAGGGCTGGATCGGCGAGGGCCTGATCGGGAAGCCGGGGGAGGCGGTGCGCTAGCCGCAGAACAGGCCGCGGGCGACGCAGCGTTGCAGGCTTGCCGCGACATCGAACCCAGGGTCGATGGCGATCGCGGACTCATAGGCCGCGCCCAGTGTTTCATCCCGCTGCAAGCCCGCGAGCAGGGCCAGCTCGGCAGCCGTGATCCGCTCGAGCAGGATGCCGTTCGCGGCGCGCCGCACGAGCACCTGCTCGGCGCCGGCGCCGAGATCCACGCCGCGCACTTCGCCCGGGCCCTGGTGCGCTTCCCAGATGCTGAGCACGGGCCATCGCGATGCGGTGAGCCTCACGGCCGGGTGGACCCTGATGCGTGACCCGGCCGCGTCCGCCGCGGTGTGCGCGCCCAGCTTCGCCAGATCGAGCGGTGGCGCATCGGCGGCCCGCGCCGCTTGCTCGCGCGCCCATTCGAGCGCCGCGACATCCGCGAAATAGGCATGGTCTCCCCCGTCGAAGCGCTGGCGCAGGTAGGGAGGAAAGGGCTCACCGACGTAGTGCAGGTCGCCGCAGGCCGACGGGTGCGCTTGCTGGAACTCGCGCGCGAGGCGCGTGAAGAACGCTTCGCCGCAGAGCGTGGCGATCACCGGGAATTCGAGTGCCAGGGCCTTTTCGAACCCGGTGCGCAGGTTGTTGCGGTAGATCGCGACCCGGTCCGCGACGGCGATGCCGCCCTCGTCGCGGACGACGTCCCGCAGGTCGGCGGGCTCGCCATAGAGGTTGGCGACGAAGCGCCGCTGCAGGTCAGCCAATCGCATCAGCGCGCTTCGCCTCCGCCACGAGTGTGTCGAGCGAGGGCAGGGCGGCATCCCATTCGATCAGCGTCGGCACGGGGCCGAAGCGCCGCTTGGCGCTCGCGTACAGCGCCCAGACCTCGTCGCAGACCAGGCGGTCGTGCGTGTCGATGCGGATCTCCGTGCCGCCGACCTGCGTGACCTCGTGGCCGGCGAGATGGAACTCGCGCACGGCCGCCGGCGGCAACTCATCGAAGTACGATTCGGCGTCGAAGCCATGGTTGCGGGCATTCACGTACACGTTGTTGACATCGAGCAGCAGCGCGCAGCCCGATTCGGCGGCGAGCGCCGCGAGGTAGCCGGCCTCGGTGTACTGCGCGCCCGTGAATTCGAGGTAGCTCGAGACATTCTCGAGGAGCACCTGGCGGCCGAGTGCGTCCTGCAACTCGCTGACGCGGGCGACGAGATGGCGCAGGGATTCCCGGGTGCGCGGCATGGGCAGGAGGTCGTTGGTGTGCCGCCCGCCCGCGTGGCCCCAGCAGACATGTTCGGAGACCGCCCAGGGCTCGATGCGCCGGGCGAGCCGCGCGAGGCGCCGCAGGTGTTCGCGGTCGAGGGGGTCGGCGGAGCCGAGCGCGAGGCCCACGCCGTGCAGCGCGACGGGCCAGCGCTCGCGCACGCGCTCCAGCGCGGCAATCGAGCCGCCGCCGTCGGCGAAGTAATTCTCGCTGTGGGCTTCGAACCAGCCGACATCGGGCAGGCGCTCGAGGACCTCCCGGTGATGCGGCGCCCGCAAGCCGATTCCGGCGCGAGCCGGAACCGGTGCGGTTGCGGCCTGGAAACCGCTCGTCACATGGTCGCGGGGCCGGTGAGCTTGCCGCCCATTTTCTCGCAGCTGCCCTTCGGCACCTTGACCCATTCGGCGGGATCCTTGGCGGTCGTCGCCTGGCCGGCGCAGCTATGGCTCGCCGTCGCGCAGCCGTTCTTGCCGGCCTCGGCGACGCCAAAACACTTCTCGGTTTCGCCCTTTTCGTCACCCGCGTTCGCCGTGGCGAGGGAAACGAGGCTGCCGAGGGCCGCGGCGAGGATGATGGCTTTGGGGGACATGGAGACTCCTTGGCTGTTGAGGGACCCGAAGGGCGAAGCTTAGGGCAAGTGCGCCCATCCTTGCCGTCCGTTCGTCGCTATTTCGCCGCCAGATGGCTGGTGAGGAAGGCGTCGATTTCCGTCAGCAGGGTCTTGCGCACGGCGGACGTGTTCAGGAAGTGGTCGTCGCCCGCCAGTTCCACCAGGCGCACGTTTCCGCCGCTTGCCGCGAGCCTGTCCCGCAAGGTGCGGGACTGTTCGACGAACACGGTCGTGTCGAGGCTCCCGTGCAGCAGGAGCACGGGCACCTTGATGTTCTGCGCATTGCGCAGGGGTGAGATCGCGGCCTTCTCCGCCGTGTCACGGAAGCGGTCGCCCATGTAATCGCCCCAGAACGCGAGCGACATCGAGTCCTTGCCATAGCGCTTGACGACTTCGCTGATGTAACCGGATGGTTCGGTCACGGAATTCACGCCGATCACGCACCGAACGCTTGCGGGGTCGCGGACCGCAACCATCAGTGAGGCATAGCCGCCGTAGCTCGCACCCATCGCGCAGATGCGAGACTTGTCGGCGACGCCCTTCGACACGAGGAACTTCCCGCCGTCGATGATGTCGTCGATCATCGCGCCGCCGAACTCGCCGAAGCCCTTCCTGCGAAACTCGAGTCCGTAACCGTCGGAACCACGGAAATTGGGCTTCAGGATCGCGTAGCCGCGCTGCGCAAAATAGGCCCCCCACCAGTCGAAGGTCGCGTCATCGCGCGCGAACGGCCCGCCATGGGGAAAGAGCAACAGCGGGAACGGCCCGTCTTTCTCGCTCTTGCCGGGAGGCAAGGTGAGGAAGGCTTCGATCTCCAGTCCGTCGCGGGCGGCATATCGGATCCGCGTCGTCGGTGCGATGGGGATGTCGGCGAGTTCCGGCCGCGCCTGGCCGACGGGCGACAGCGCCTTTTTCTTCACATCGAAAACGTAGTAGGTCGCCGGTTCGCCGGGGGCCTCGGCCGACAGGCCGATGGTCGATCGGTCGCGGGACCATGAATCGAAGCGGATGCTCTTGCCGGGAAGGGCCTTGCCCAGTGCGGCGTACCAGTGTTGCAGGGTCGGTTCGATGAAGAACTGGCTACCCTGCTCGCCCGCGAAATGCACGCCGACGATCGACGATGTGGTGCCGTCGTCTATCCAGCCACCGACGTCGACGCCCGCGATTCCCGGGGCGGCCGCGCGCAGCGCCCCGGTTGCGAGGTCCATGAGATAGGGCGCGTAGTTGCCATTCTCCGCATACTCTCCCAGCACGAGTGACTTGCCATCGGCCGCGAGTCCCGCAATCGGGTTCATGGAGGTCGTGATGCCGTTTCGCTCCAGCAGGCGAGTCAAGGTTCCGGCGTCGACCCGATAGACAGTGTCGCGCCGCGCCTTTTCATCGAAGTCGGCCCGGGCGCGGGCAACGCCCTGCGGATCGAGGACATACGCATAGGTCAGGGTTCCGCCGTCCTCGACCAGCTTGCCGTAACCCGTCTTGAGGTTGACGCGAAAGATGCCCGTTCGGGCACCGCCGCCCCCGGTTCCCAGCCGGGTGTCGTTTACCGCGCCGATCTGCCAGTAGGGGGCGGACATGAGTATTTCGTCCGGCGTCGACTCGGGGGCCGCCAGGATGCGCGTCAGGCTCGACGTGTAGGCGGTCTCGCCATTGGTCAGGAGTTGCGCCCCCTCGCGTGTGCGGATGTTCATCGCGAGCGTACGGCTGAAGGTCATGAGCCGCACGTTGTTCGTCACGCTGGTCAGGTCCTCGGTGATGTCGACATCGAGCAGCAGCCACTCGGGGCTGCTCCAGCGGATGCGGTGCAATCGCTGCTCGGGGCGAGGCGCGAATACCTGCGGCGGCTTGTCGATCGCGTCGAGTTCATAGACGCAGGCGGCGCGGCGTCCATTGCGGTCGCACAGGAGGGCGATGTGCCGCCCATCCGTCGCGACGCCCAGGCCTTCGATGGCGTCGAGGCGCGAGAAGCGATCGATCAGGTCGTCCGCGAGCGCGGCACAAGGAAGCGTGGCGGCGGCCAGCAGGCCGGCGATGGCTGCAGCAAAGCGTTTCATGGGAACCCCCGTTCCGGTCTTGCGCCCAGTATAGCGGGGCGCCTTCGTCCGCAAGCGGGGCATCCCGCCCATGAAAAAGGCCGGTGGGCGCAAGCCGCACCGGCCTCGGGTCCTGCTCGCTGCGCGGCCCCTGGGGCGGGACGCGGGCTGCCCTTTACAGCAGCGGCACCAGCAGCAGCGCCACGATATTGATGATCTTGATCAGCGGGTTGATGGCCGGACCCGCGGTGTCCTTGTACGGATCGCCCACGGTGTCGCCCGTGACCGCGGCCTTGTGGGCGTCCGAGCCCTTGCCGCCGAAGTTGCCTTCTTCGATGTACTTCTTCGCGTTGTCCCAGGCGCCGCCGCCCGTGCACATCGAGATCGCGACGAACAGGCCGGTGACGATCGTGCCGATCAGCAGGCCGCCGAGCGCGCGGATGCCCGCGCCCGGTCCCATCAGTGCATTCATGCCGAACGCGACGACGATGGGCACGAGGATCGGCAACAGCGAGGGCACCACCATTTCCCTGATCGCCGAGCGCGTCAGCAGGTCCACCGCACGCGAGTAGTCCGGCTTCGCCTTGCCTTCCATGATGCCCTTGATCTCGCGGAACTGGCGGCGAACCTCGTTCACCACCGATCCCGCGGCGCGACCCACCGCCTCCATCGCCATGGCGCCGAAGAGGTAGGGCACGAGGCCGCCGATGAACAGGCCGATGATCACGGCCGGATCGGACAGCGAGAACTCGATCATCTCGCGGCCGGTCGCGGCGAGGTGCGTCTCGAGGTTGTGCGTGTAGTCGGCGAACAGCACGAGGGCGGCAAGTCCCGCCGAGCCGATCGCGTAACCCTTGGTGACCGCCTTGGTCGTATTGCCGACGGCGTCGAGCGGGTCGGTGATGTCGCGGATCTTCTTCGGCAGTTCCGCCATCTCGGCGATGCCGCCCGCGTTGTCCGTGATCGGGCCGTAGGCGTCGAGCGCGACGATCATGCCGGTGAGCGACAGCATCGCCGTGGCAGCGATCGCGATGCCGTAGAGGCCGCCGAGCGTGTAGGAGGCCCAGATGGCGACGCACACGGCGAGCACGGGCAACGCGGTCGACTTCATCGACACGCCGAGGCCCGCGATCATGTTGGTCGCGTGGCCGGTCTGCGACGCCGCGGCGACTTTGCGCACCGGGCTGTATTCGGTGGCGGTGTAGTACTCGGTGATCACGATCATGAGCGCCGTGAGGCCGAGGCCGATCAGCGTGCAGCCGAACATCGCGAGCGCCTTGTCTGCCGGCATCAGCGACTGCGTGATGAACCAGAACGCGATCGCGGCGATCACCGCCGAGACGATCACGCCGCGGTACAGGGCGTTCATGATCTTGCCGCCCTCGCGCGCACTCACGAAGAAGGTGCCGACGATGGAGGCGACGATGGAGGCCGAGCCGAGCGCGAGCGGGTAGAGCACCGCGTTGATGCCCTGGTCCTGCAGCATGAGGCCGCCGAGCAGCATCGTGGCGACGAGGGTCACTGCATAGGTCTCGAAGAGGTCCGCGGCCATGCCGGCGCAGTCGCCGACGTTGTCACCGACGTTGTCGGCAATCACGGCGGGGTTGCGCGGGTCGTCCTCGGGAATGCCCGCCTCGACCTTGCCCACGAGGTCGGCGCCGACGTCGGCGCCCTTCGTGAAGATGCCGCCGCCGAGGCGCGCGAAGATCGAGATCAGCGAGCCGCCGAAGGCGAGGCCGACGAGCGCGTGCAGCGCCGCTTCACTGCCGATCCGCGGGGCGAGCAGGGCGTAGTAGCCCGCGACGCCGAGCAGGCCGAGGCCGACCACCAGCATGCCGGTGATTGCGCCGCCCTTGAAGGCGACCTGCAGCGCGGCATTGAGGCCCTGGTTCGCGGCCTCCGCGGTGCGCACGTTGGCGCGCACCGAGATGTTCATGCCGATATAGCCCGCCGCACCCGACAGGAGGGCGCCAACGGCAAAGCCGCCCGCGGTGGCCCAGCCGAGCGGGGTGAGGCCGATCACGACGAACAGCACGACGCCGACGAGGCCGATGGTCGTGTACTGTCGGTTGAGGTAGGCCTTCGCGCCGGCCTGGACGGCTGCCGCGATTTCCTGCATGCGGGCATTGCCCGCAGGGAGGCCGAGGACGGAAACGGTGGAGAGAACGCCGTACAGCACGGCAACGACACCCGCGGCGACCGCGAGCCACAGCCACATCGTGGCATCCATCAGGAGACCTCCAGCAGAAGTGTTCTAATCGGCCGGCGCGGGGCGGCGGCCCCCCAAAAAGGCCGCGAACTATACCATACGGGCCACGAACGCCGCCCACAGCACGAACAGCAGCGCCGTGCTCGCCACATAGGTCGCGAAGCGGTGCATGACCCGGTTGTAGCTGCAGTGGATCAGCGAGTGCACGGCCCGCAACACGACATAAGCCCAGGCGCCGTCGACGAGGAGCGGAGTGGCGCCGCCGACCGAAGTCACCGCGAGGCACAGCGCGTAGAAGAGCACCGGGATCTCGAACAGGTTGCGCAGGTTGTCGGCCGCCTGCGTGCGGGTAAGCGCCGCGGCCATCTCGCGCGACGTGGCGACCGCCTGCGGGCGGATGCGCCGTTCGCGCATTTCGCCGATGCGCTCGAAATAGAGCCGCACCCAGACAATCGCCGTGAGCGCCACCATGGCGGCCATCGGCATCAGCATCGCCGTCGGGGACAGTGCGTTCATGGTCCGTGCGCCTTTCGACCGCCGCGGGAGCCGAGCGTCAGGCGGGCGGTGTCTGCCCCGGCGCTGGTGACGAGTTGCGTGGCGGCCTCGACGGCGCGCCCGGCGAGCGCGCGCGCGCCCTCGCGCAGCGTTTCGCTCCCGCGCACGACGGCGACGTTGCGCTCCATGTCCTCGGCATCCCAACCGAGCGAGTGCGCGACGAACGGGAACGGCGGGAACACGAAGCCGAGCTCGCCGAAGAAGCCGAGCTGCTGGCCGACCACCGCCTGCACGTTGTCCTGCCCGCCTGTGATGATGAACGCCGCGACCTTGCGACGGATCAGCACGCGGTTCGCGGTCGTGATCTGGTTCTGGATGCAGTTCATCCGCTCGGTCATCTTGTAATAGAGCGAGCTGGCGGCGCCCCAGCGGATCGGCGTCGCGACGAGCAGCACATCGGCCCAGTGCACCGCGGCCTCATAGACGACGGCCATCTGGTCCGCGGCGTCGCGCGCGGTGATCGAGCAGGGCCAGGTGCAGGCCCGCGCGGCACGCGAGTAGTAGCCCTCGCAGGCGCCGAAGGCGAGATCGCGCAGGCGGATCAGCTGCGTCTCGGCGGCAAGGGCTTCGCGCGCATGGGTGAGCGCGACCTCGAGCAGCGCCTCGGAGGTCGAATAGCGCGGGAACCCCGGCTGCATCATGGTCGTCGAGATGCCGGCGACACGAATGGGGCCGGCCGCGCGCACCGGTTCGCGCGCCAGCGGATGGGGCGCGTGGGTCAGGTGGCCGCGCTTCGTGACAGGCTTCGCTGAAACGAGTACGCGCCCGCCTTCTACCTTGACCGCATAGGAAGGGACTCGGTCGGCCTCGTAGCCGGGCTCGCCCGCGCCGGTGCGCCGGTGGAACTTGTATTGGTGCCAGGGGCAGACGAGGAACTCGCCGTCGAGCTGTCCTTGGCCGAGCGGGCCACCGACGTGATTGCAGACGCCCGATACCGCGCCGAACTCGCCGCCGACGCAACTGAGCGCAATGCGCGCCGCGCCGGCCGTCACTTCCCGGAGCGGCTCGCGCGCCAGCTCCGCGGCCGCACCGACGTCCACCCAGTCCGTCGACGGCTCGGGCACCGGCTCTCCTAGAGCTTGTAGTCCGACTTGAGCTTGCGCTTCACCGGCACGCCCTTGATCTTCACGTAGTCCGGCAGGCCATTGCGATACGGCGGGTAATCCTCGCCGGCGATCAGCGGCTCGAGGTAGCGCCGGCAGGCTTCGGTAATGCCGAAGCCATCCGGCGTGATGAACTCGCGCGGCACTTTCTTCTCGACGTTCGCCACGTCGGCGAGCGGCACCGCCTTGATCGTCCACTTGTAGGGCTTCGAGGCCTTGCGGATGATCGCGGGCATGACGGCGTTCTTGCCTTGGAGCGCGAACTCGACCGCGGCCTTGCCGACTGCATAGGCCTGCGCGACATCGACCTTCGAGGCGATGTGGCGCGCAGCGCGCTGCAGGTAATCCGCGACGGCCCAGTGGTACTTGTAGCCGAGGTGCTCGCGCACCATGTTGGCTACGAGCGGCCCGACGCCGCCGAGCTGCGTGTGGCCGAAGGCGTCCTTGGTGCCGGCATCGGCGAGGAAGCGGCCGTCGGCGTAGTGCGCCCCCTCCGACACCACGATCACGCAGTAGCCGTAGTCCGTGACGCACTGCTTCACGCGCTCGAGGAAGCGCTGCTGCTCGAAGGGAATTTCGGGGAAGAGGATGATGTGCGGCGGTTCACCGGCCTTGCGGCCCGCGAGGCCGCCCGCGGCCGCGATCCAGCCCGCGTGCCGGCCCATCACCTCGAGCACGAAAACCTTGGTCGAGGTGCGCGCCATCGAAGCGACGTCGAGCGCCGCCTCGCGCGTCGAGACCGCGACATACTTCGCGACCGAGCCGAAGCCCGGGCAGCAATCGGTGAGCGGCAGGTCGTTGTCGACCGTCTTCGGCACGCCCACGCAGACGAGCGGATAGCCCATCTGGCTGCCGATCTGCGACAGCTTGAGGGCCGTATCCATCGAGTCGTTGCCGCCGTTGTAGAAGAAATAGCCGATGTCGTGGGCGCGGAAGACCTCGATCAGGCGCTCGTACTCGGCGCGATTCTGCTCGATGCCCTTCAGCTTGAAGCGCGCCGACCCGAAGGCGCCCGCCGGCGTGTGGCGCAGGCCGCGCAGGGTGGCGCGGCTTTCCTTCGACACGTCGATCAGGTCCTCGGTGAGCGCCCCGACGATGCCGTGCCGGCCCGCATAGAGGCGGCCGATTCGCGAGCGGTGCTTCAGGCAGGCGTCGATGACGCCCGCCGCCGAGGCGTTGATCACGGCGGAGACCCCGCCCGACTGCGCGTACAGCGCGTTCTTTTTCACGGGTTTTTGCATATTTTGGCAAGGATAGCTCATTTGACCGCGGGGGGATCGCCGGGTACTGTGCGCGGCCCATGCGCATTGTCCTATTAGGCGCGCCCGGCTCCGGCAAGGGCACGCAATCCCAGCGCCTCGTCCAGCGACACGGCGTACCGCAGATCTCCACCGGCGACCTGCTGCGCGCGGCCGTCAAGGCCGGCACGCCGCTTGGCGTGCACGCCAAGGCCATCATGGACGCAGGCAAGCTGGTCGACGACGCGACCATGCTCGGCATCATCCGCGAGCGCCTCGCGCAGGCCGACGCGCAGGGTGGCTTTATCCTCGATGGTTTCCCGCGCACCATCGCCCAGGCCGAAGGCCTCGCGCAGCTGCTCGAAGGGCTCGGCACGCCGCTCGAAGCGGTGGTGCAGATGGATGTCGACTACGGCAAGCTGGTCAAGCGCATCTCGGGCCGCCGCACGTGCACGAATTGCGGTCGCGTGTTCAACATCCACACCGCGCCGCCGCCGGCGACGGGCTGCTGCGCGGCGCCGAATCTCGTGCAGCGTCCCGACGACAAGGAAGAAACGGTCGCGAAGCGCCTGCAGGTCTACGACGAGCAGACGAAGCCGCTTGCCGCCCACTACGCCGCGCAGGGCCTCCTGCGCATGATCGATGCCGATGCGGAGATGGAAGAGGTGACCCATCGGCTCGAGGCTGCGCTGACCGAGCGCAGCGGCGAGGGGGTGGAGGTGGAAGAGGCTACCCGGGCGTAGGGTTGCGTGTTGTGTGATGAGGGTTGCGGGCCAGCGGCGCGGTGATTCATCCGCCTCCTCGCGAATCGGGCGCGCCATCTTCGATGGCGTTCCCTCGGAGCGGGGGCGCTCGCCGCGCTGTGTCGTCAGACACTGAGAGGTCGGCGTTCGCCTCGCTCTGTCCCCCGCTCCCACTCCGGCCCGCCGCTATCAACCCGCCGCCCCCAACCCCTCGAGTAACCGCTCCCCCACCACGCTGCGCCGCCATCCGCTCAGCACGGCCACGCCCAGATCGCCCGCAGCGAGCCGTTCGAGTTCGCGGCGTGGGGCGAGCACCTCGGCGCTGATCCCTGTGTCACTGGCCGCCTGGCGCGTGAGATCGGCGAGCCGCTTCACGGTCGCCGTGACAGCCGGATCCGGCCGCTCGCGTCGTGGCAGCGGCGGTGGCGGCTCCTCGATCGCGGCGTCGTGCACGAGCGCGAGCAGCTCGGCGCCCGAACGCTGCGCGACGCCCTGCGGCAAACCGGCAATCGCGACGAGCGCGTCCGCATCCCGCGGCACGCTCGCGACGATCTCCTTGAGCGCCGCGTCGTCGAGGATCCAGCCGCGCGGGCGATTGCGGTCGATGGCGTGCCGTTCGCGCCACGCGGCGAGCGACTTCGCGAGTCGCTGGCGGCCGGGGTCGAGCGCCTGCACGCCCTTGAGGCGCCGCCAGGCCTGTTCCGGATCGACGGCGAATCCTGATGGCTCGACGATCGCCTGCAATTCCTCTTCCAGCCAGGCGATGCGCCCGAGTCCGTCGAGGCGCTCGAGCAGCGCGTCGCGCAGCGGCGCGAGGTAGCGCACGTCGTCGATCGCGTACGCGAGCTGCTCGTCGCTGAGCGGCCGGCGCGACCAGTCGGTGCGCGTGTGCGCCTTGGCGAGCTCGTGGCCCAGTAGCTGGCGCACGAGTTCCGCATACCCCACCTGCGCCGGCAGGCCGGCGAGCGCGGCGGCCACCTGCGTATCGAAGACCGGGCCTATGGGTCCCACCGCGGTCCACAGCACTTCAAGGTCCTGGCGCGCGGCATGCAGGATCTTGAGGGGGCCCTGCGAGCCGAACGCAGGCGCTAGCGGCGCGAGCGAATCGAGCGCGAGCGGGTCGATGCAGGCAGCCTGCCGGGGCGTCGCGGCCTGGAGCAGGCAGAGATCGGCCCGGTAGGTGCGCTCGCGCATGAACTCGGTGTCGAGGCCGATGGCGGGGGTCGCCGCGAGCGCGGCGCAGAATTCGTCGAGATCGCTTGCAGAGGTGATGAGCGCGGTGTTCATGGACATGCGGAACGCTTCCGGAGACTCCCGTACAATCGGTCCGGCATTATGCGAGTCGATCCACGAGCCCGAAAGCGGCGACCGGCATGTTGAGCCTCCTTCGCCTGTTCACCGATATGGCGTTGCTGCGCCGTGGGCCCGAGGAGCTGCCGGCGTCGGCGTTCCTGCTGCTCGGTACGGTCGCGGCGAATTTCCTCGTGAACTTCCTCGTCAGCACGCTGCTGCCGCCGATTCCCGGGCCCTGGCACCTGCACCTCGTGGTCGACATCCTCTTCACGCTCGTATGGTACGTCGTGCTGATGCGCCTGTTTTCGCGGCCGGAGCGCTTCCTGCAGACGACGACCGCCGTGTTCGGTTACCAGACGGTGCTGGCCCCGGTGTGGATCGCCACGGCCTGGCTCGCCGGCCGCTTCCAGGACGACGACGCCTGGCTCGTGCCGATCGCCGTCGTCGGGCTCGGCATGCTCGCGTGGGTGCTCGCCGCGAACGGCCGTATCCTGCGCTCGGCGCTCGGGCAGCCGATGCCGGTCTGCGTGAGCCTCGCGCTGCTGCAGACCGTCGCCGGCCAGCTGGTGCTGCTCGGCCTCTTTCCTCCCGCGGCGTCTTCCTGACATGCATATCCACATCCTCGGCATCTGCGGCACTTTCATGGCGGGCATCGCGGCGATCGCGAAGGCGGCCGGTCATCGCGTGACCGGCTCGGACCGCAACGTCTACCCGCCCATGAGCACCCAGCTCGAGTCGCTCGGCATCCGGATCGTGCAGGGCTACGAGGCCGCGCAGCTCGAGCCGCGCCCCGATGTCGTCGTCGTCGGCAACGTGATGTCGCGCGGCGTGCCGGTGATCGAGGCGCTGCTCGACAGCGGCATTCCCTATGCCTCGGGGCCGGAATGGCTGTCGCGCACGGTGCTCGCTGATCGCTGGGTGCTCGCGGTGTCGGGTACGCACGGCAAGACCACGACGTCCAGCATGCTCGCCTGGATCCTCGAGTACGCGGGCCTTTCGCCCGGTTTCCTGATCGGCGGCGTGCCGGGCAACTTCGACACCTCGGCGCGGCTCGGCGAGGAGCCGTTCTTCGTGATCGAAGCCGACGAGTACGACACCGCGTTCTTCGACAAGCGCGCCAAGTTCGTGCACTACCGGCCGCGCACGCTCGTGCTCGGCAACCTCGAGTTCGACCACGCCGACATCTACCCGGACCTCGCCTCGATCCAGCGCCAGTTCCACCTGCTGGTGCGCATGGTGCCGCCGTCGGGCCGCATCATCGCGAACGCCGCCGACGCGAATCTCGATGCGACACTCGCGCTCGGTTGCTGGACGCCCCGCGAGGGCTACTCGCGCAGCGGCGGGGCGCAGTGGTCGGCGCGCCCGCTCGGCAACGGCGACTGGGCACATTTCGAGGTGCTCGAGCGGGGCGAGGCGTTCGCCACCGTAGAGTGGCCGTTGTACGGGGCTCACAATGTCGACAACGCGCTGGCCGCCATCGCCGCCGCGCGCCATGCCGGGGTGCCGGTGCCGGTCGCCGCGGCGGCGTTGCGCGAGTTCAAGGGCATCAAGCGGCGGATGGAGCTGCGGGGCGAGATCGCGGGTATCCGCGTCTTCGACGATTTCGCGCACCACCCGACCGCGATCGCCACGACGATCGACGGTCTGCGCCGCCGCGCAGGCAGCGCGCGCATCGTTGCCGTGCTCGAGCCACGCTCGAACACCATGAAGATGGGCGTGCACCGCGAGACGCTCGCGGCTTCGCTCTCGGGCGCGGACGAGGTCTGGCTCTACACGCCCGAAGACCTCGGCTGGGACGCGGCCGCGGCGATGGCGCCGCTCGGAGCGCGGGTCCATTGCAGCGCGAGCGTCGATGCGCTTGCGGCGCAGCTCGTGGCGGGGTCGCGCGCCGGCGACCAGCTCCTGATCATGAGCAACGGCGGCTTCGGCGGCCTGCACGACAAGGTGCTGGCGGGTCTTGCCGCGCAGGCGAAGGGCGCGGCATGAACGACGTTACCGTCGCCATGACGGGCGCGTCGGGCGCGCAGTACGGCCTGCGCCTGCTGGAATGCCTGCTCGGGGCGGGGCGCACAGTCCACGTGACCCTGACGCGCGCGGCCCATGTCGTGCTCGCGACCGAGGCCGATTGCCCGGTGCCGGGGCGCGCGGCCGAAGCGGCCCGTTACCTTGCAGATCGTTGCCGTGCACAGCCTGGAAGGCTCTTCGTGTACGGCGAAGAGGAGTGGACTTCGCCGCTTGCAAGCGGCTCGGGCGCGCCGCGTACGATGGTGGTCGCGCCCTGCAGCATGTCGATGCTCTCGGCGATCGCCTGCGGCGCCAGCAACGGCCTCACCGAGCGCGCCGCGGATGTCGTGCTGAAGGAGCAGGGCAAGCTCGTGCTGGTGCCGCGCGAAATGCCCTTTTCCGCAATTCACCTCGAGAACATGCTGAAGCTCGCGCGCCTCGGCGTCACGATCCTGCCGGCGAGCCCCGGCTTCTACCACAAGCCCGCGAGCGTCGCGGACATCGTCGATTTCGTGGTGGCGCGCATCCTCGACCAGCTCGGCATCGAGCAGGCGCTCGTGCCTCGCTGGGGGCGGGACGACTGACACCATGGGCGCGACCGCGGAACTGCCGCTGTTTCCGCTCAACACCGTGCTCTTCCCCGGCGGTCCGTTGCCGCTGCGCATTTTCGAACCGCGCTACATCGACATGGTGCGCCGCTGCACGCGTGAGCGTGGCTCGTTCGGCGTAGTGCAGATCCGCGCCGGAGAGGAAGCGGGCGCGGTCATGCAGACCGCCCCGGTCGGCACGAGCGCCCGTATCGTCGATTTTTACCAATTGCCGGACGGGCTGCTCGGCATCACCTGCCACGGCGAACGGCGGTTCCGGCTGCTGGGCCGCAGGCTCGCGCGCGATGGGCTCAATATCGGCGAAGTGGAGTGGATGGCGCCGCCCGCCGCAGCCGCGGTGCCGCCGCGATATGACTATCTCGCTGACCTGCTGCGCAGCGTCCTGCCGCAACTCGGTGAGCTGTATGAAGACCTGCCGCGCCATTTCGAGGACGCCTCCTGGGTCGGCGCGCGCGTTGCCGAAATCCTGCCGCTCGATCTCGCCGACAAGCAGGCCTGCCTCGAACTCGACGGCGTGGAGCGCCTAGCGCGCCTGGCGCCGCTGATCCGCCGCGAGGCCGACTGAGCGCCCGCGTTCGCGCCTTGCGTAGAAGCGAGCGAGCGCCCAGCCGATCACGGGGATCCACGCGAGTACGAGCCAGCCAATGACGCCGTCGTAGCCCGAGACCAGGCCCTCCCAGGGGTGTCCGGGGCGGCGTTGCGAGATTTCCCGCACGACCGCGATCACGCACACCCAACCCGCGTGCAGCCCGATGCACGCGGCGATGTTGCCGGTGTAGCGGCGCACCACGCCGAGCAGGATGCCGACGCCGGTGAGGCACAGGAAGGCGTCGGCGATGCCGAGCGGCTGTGCGAAGGAGCGCAGCGCGCCGCCGAGCAGGGCGAGTCCGCTCCAGGCGTCGACCTGCGCCGCGGGAATCTTGTAGCGGCCGATGAAATGGGTCGCGGCGTAGATCAGCGCCGTTGCGAGGATCGCGGTCCGCCAGCCCGACTGGCGCGCAATGCCGGTGCACATCGCGCCGCGCAGGAAGGTCTCTTCGATCAACGCCACGACGAGGCCGCTGCCGAGGCCCGCGAGCACGACCGCGGCGAATGCCCCGGGGGGCGGCAGGGGCTTCAGTTCCCGCAGGCCAAACGCGAACAGGAGCGCGATCGCGGGCAGCATCGTCGCAACGCCAAGGAGGATGCCGATGCCCGTCTCGGCCACAAAAGCGGGGCGTTGCAGTCCGTAGCCGAGGCTGGTGCGATCCGCGAGGCCGAGCCGCCGCGCGACGAGGATGAAGCCGATGAGCAGCGCAAGCATGCCGATGCGGTTCGCGACTCGGTGGAAAGGCACGTCGAGCGCCGGCGTGACGAGCAGCCAGGCTGGATACGCGAAGAGCGCGATCGCCGCGAGGCCGGCAACGATCAGCCCGAGGAACCATGCCAGTGCCTTCATGGCCGCAATTCTGCACAAACGCGCGTCATTTCGCGCTCGCTTGTGCGCGGCGCGTTCCAGAGACTGGCTCACGGGTACAGCAGGGAGGTTCCACCATGTCCACTCAGTCCCCGTCCGAGGTGCTCGCTGCGCTCGCGCAAGGCATCGATCCCGCTTCGGGCGAAGATCTCGAGGCCACCGGCATCTGGCGGCAGGCGAATGTCATCGAAGCCTTGCGCGCCGGCGCCGCGGCGCTTGAGGAGCACAAGCCTCATGTGCGCGCGCCGAACTCCGCCCATGTCGGCCAGCCTTGGACCCCGCAGGAGGAGCACGACCTGCTCATGGCGTTTGGCGCAGGCACGCCACTGCCCGACATCGCCTCCCGCCATCAACGATCGCTGACCGCCATCGAGGCGCGGCTCGAGCGCCTCGGCAAGCTCACGGCCGGGCAGCGCGTGACCCGCAACCGGTTCACTGCGGCCTGACGGCGGGATCCTCGCTGCCGGCAGCCACCGGCTGCGGCGCCAAACCGTGGCGCGCGAGCAGCGCGAGCAGGCCGTCGGGCCCCACGAGGTGCATGGCGCCTACCACCACGAGCGTGTCGTCGGACCGCGCGAGCAGGGCTTCGATCCGCGGCAGCCATCGCCGGTTGCGATCGGTCACGAGCGGCCGGTAGAGCGCAGGCAGGCGCTCGTACTCGGCGAGCAGCAGGCGCTCGAGCGCGCGCGTGTCCGCGCGGCGCCACGCGGCAAGCATCGCGTCGAGCTCCGTCGCGATCGTTTCCGCCTCGTCCGCCGTCAGTTCGAGGAAGCGTGCCTGGTCGGGGTAGGACAACCCGTCGAGCATGCCGAGCTGTTCCTCCAGCGTCTCGAGTCCCTCGATCGGCTTGCCGTCCGCGCCCGCCCTCGTGGTGAGCTGCTGCTCGACGCCCTGCGCCGGATCGAGCCCGAGCTTCGTCAGTTGCAACTGGGTGAGGGCGAGGGCGACGGCCCAGGGCTCGAGCTGCGCCACGCTGTCGAGTGGCAGGCCGAGTGCGCGCGCCTCCGCGTCCACCCGCGCGAAGCGCGCGGCGCCGAGCAGCGTGCGCAGGCTGCCGTCGCCCTCGATCCGGCCGTGGGCGGAGACGTACGCCGCGGCGGCGAGCGGGTCGAGATCGTCCATGTCGAGCTCCATCACGACACGCTCGGCATTGCGATAAGCCGTCTCGAACGCGGGCGGCAGCCGGCTGCGCGCGGCATCGAGCACATGCACGGAGCCCGCGAGATAGACCGTGCCGCCGCCGGGGCGGTGGATCGACCAGACGGGGCCTGCGCTGTCCGCAGGCGCGGCCGCCGGCGCGAGGGCCGCCGCGGCGAATGTGGTTGCGGCGAACCAGGCAAGGCGCCTCGCGAACCTGCGGACCAGCCTCATGGCCCGGCAACCCATTCGACCCGGGTCTCGATGCCGCCATTGTCCAGCAGCTCGAGCACGCGATAGGCGGGCGGCCGTGCGTCGACGGCAAAGTCCGCCGAGCCCGGCAGGAACTGGGTGCAGGTGGCGGGGGTCGCGAGCAGGCGCACACCGTGCCGCAGCGTGTCGAGTTCCTGGTGCACATGACCCCAGAGCACGCCGCGCACATTGGAGTGATGATCAATGACCGCGAGGAAATCGTCGCGGTTCACGAGCCCGACCTGGTCGAGCCAGCGGCTGCCCATGTCGACAGGATGATGGTGCAGGCACACGAGCGCATGGCGCGCGCCGGCCGTGCCGAGCGCATGGTCGAGCCGCGCGAGCTCGGTGGGCGCGAGCTCGCCGCTCGCCGTGCCGGGCGTTGCGCTGTCGAGCATCACCACGCGCCAGGCGCCCAGGTCGAAATGCCCGCCGAGCACGAACGGCGCCTGCGCGAGCGCCGCGTGCATCTCGTCCACGAGATCGTGGTTGCCCGGGATGCAATGCACCGGCTTGCCGAGCCCGGCGAACAGGCGGTGGAAATTCAGGTAGCCGCCCGGATCGTCCTGCACGAGGTCGCCCGTCACGAGCAGCGCGGCGGCGTCCCAATGGTGCGCGCGCGCATGCGCCAGCGCGCGCTTCAGCGCAGGCAGCGTGGCGACGCCGCGCAGCGACGCGGCGGCGTCGCCGTAGAGGTGCGGGTCGGTGAACTGGATGAGGCGGGCAGTCACGGCAGGAAATGGTAGCAAAGGCCGGTCCGCGGCCACGGTGATGCAGTTCGTGCGCACGGCGTCGTCATTCGACGACGGTGCCGGCCAGCGCGCACAATCAGGGCACGAGAGTGTGACGCGCACCACGAGGTTCCCGCCATATGACCAATTCGACCATTGCGCTGGGCGACAAGTTGCAGCGCTACCTGATCGAGCACAACTTGCGCGAGCCTCAGGTGCTCGCGCGCCTGCGGCAGGTCACGGCGAGCCTGCCGCAGGCGGGCATGCAGATCGCGCCGGAGCAGGGCCAGTTCATGCAGTTGCTCGTGCGCCTGCTCGGCGCGCGCCGCTGCCTCGAAGTCGGCACCTTCACCGGTTACTCGGCGCTGGCCGTGGCGCTCGCGCTGCCGGGCGACGGTGAGTTGATCGCCTGCGACGTGAGCGTCGAATGGACGCAGGTCGCGCGCCAGTACTGGCACGAGGCGGGCGTCGACGGGCGCATCGACCTGCGCCTCGCGCCCGCGCTCGAAACGCTCGAGGGGCTGCTCGACGCGGGCAGGGGCTCGACGTTCGATTTCGCGTTCATCGATGCGGACAAGGGCAACTATGTCGCCTACTACGAGCGTGTCATCGAGTTGCTGCGCCCGGGCGGCCTGCTTGCGGTCGACAACGCCTTGTGGGACGGGCGCGTCGCGGACCCCGGGGAGAACGATGCCGACACGAACGCGATCCGGGCACTCAATGATCGCGTGCATCGCGACGAGCGCGTGGACGCGTCGCTCGTGCCGATCGGGGATGGATTGCTGTTGGCGCGCAAGCGGGGGTGAGGCGGGCTGCCGGCAGTGTGATGCGGGTTGCGGGCCGGAGGCACGGCGATTCATCCGCTCCCTCGCTATCCGGGCGCGCCCTCTTCGAGGGCGTGCCCTCGGAGCGGGGGCGCTCGGCGCATGATGTAGTCAGAATCGGAAGTGTCGCGTTCGCCTCGCTCTGACCCCCGCTCCTCGGCGCCCTCCACGCTCGTCCGCGGATAAATCACCGCGCCTCCGGCCGGCCGCTCGCAATACACAATTCGCTGCCCTTGAGGAGAGGATCGTTATGTGAGGCGACCTTCCTCACCTCAGCCAGACTGCGTGCGTCGGGTAGCTGGTCGCGCGCGGGAGGGGGAGCGGAGCCTCCGGTGACGAGCGTGGAGAGCGCCGAGGAGCGGCGATCAGCGTCCGGCGTATACAGGTCTTTCTGCGTCTACCGACACAGTGCGCCGGGCGCCGCCGCGACGAGGGGACCGCCGCAGGCGGCGCTCGACCCGTGAGGAACCGGAGGCTCCGCTCCCCCTCCGGCCCGCCGCCCGCCGTCAGTTCAGGCACACCACCAGGTTCGCGTGATACGTGCGCCAGTCGATGGGCACGACGATCGGCCGGGTATCGGGTGAGTAGCCGATCGTGCTCGAGCTGCCGGTCACCACCGACGGTGTGGAGATGATGAAATTCCTGCCGAAGTCCTTGCGGGCATTGCCGGAGAGCGTGTTAGCCACCTCGCCGACGAGGTCGCGCAGGTTCGCGTCGCTCATGTCGGTTTCCTGCATGCGCATCAGCATCACGGACAACATGCCCTTCGGCGCGGTGAAGTACACGACACCCTTGCGCTTGCCGGAGACGCGGATCATGCCGGTGTAGTCGAACACTTCCGGCGGCTTGCCGAGCGCGAGGTAGGGCGTGCCGACCACGGCGGCCTGCTGTACGGCGGTGTCGAAGTACTGCAGGACCGCCGAGACGAACGTGCCGATTTCACCTTGCAGGGACATGGGGTGAGGCTCAGGACTCGATCAGCTTCACGAGCGCGTCGTTCAGCTGGCGCTCGGTGAAGGGTTTGCAGAGAAAGCCGCTCGCGCCCTTCTCCAGGGCCTCGATCGCGGTCGCCTTGTCGGCAAGCGCCGAGATCACGAGGATGCGGATGTCCGGGTCGCGGTCGACGAGCTGTTCGACGCACTCGATGCCGTCCATCTCCGGCATCGTGAGGTCCATCGTCACGAGCGTCGGCCGGGACGACGCATGCAGTTCGAGCGCCTCGCGCCCGTTGCCGGCCGTGCCGACGATCTCGACGTTCGGGATTTCCTGCGAGCGTTCGATCTTGCGGCGCATGATGTTCGAGTCATCGACGATCATCAGGCGATGCGGGCGCACGGCGTTCATGGGCGATCAGGCCGCGTGCGTCGCGGCGCGCTCGCCGGCCGGGGTCGGCAGCTTCATGCGAAAGCGCGTGAACTTGCCGTCTGCGGTCGCGATGCCGATCGCGCCGCCGAGACCGCGTACGGTCTGGCTGACGGCGTCGAGGCCGACGCCGCGGCCCGCGTGCTCCGTCACTTCAGTTGCGGTGGAGAATCCGGCGCGGAAGATCAGCCCGTAGACGGCGGGGCGCTCCAGGCGCGCAGCGTCGGCGGGCGTGACGAGGCCCTTGCGCAGCGCCGTATCGAGGATTTTCTCGAAGGGCAGGCCCTGGCCGTCATCCTCCACGGTGAGCACGAATCCCTCGTTGCCAACGGCCTCGAAGCTGATGCGGACCGCGGCTGTCTCGGGCTTGCTCGCCGCGAGGCGGCGGTCCGGTGTCTCGATGCCGTGCACGACCGCGTTGCGCGCCATGTGGATCAGGACGTCCTTGGCGGCCTTGCGGTAGGAAGCGGGGATCGCTTCGAGTCCGCGGCAGGCGAGCGCCACGCGCTTCGAGTGCGCCGCCGCCGTCTCCTGCACGACCTGCGCGAGCAGTTGCTCGAGCGAGTGGTCGGCCGCGCCCATCACCTGGTCCGCGAGCAGCGGCGGAATGACGGACTTCAGAGTGTCCCCCTTCGGCTGCACTTCGGACAGGCGGTCGGCGAACTGGCCGATGCCGCCGAGATAGGACATCAGTTCATCGAGCTTCACGACGACGGGGATGAAGTCGTTGCCGTCGATGCTCGCGCGCTCGCGCAGCGCGACGAGGCTCTCCTCGAGCTGGTGGACACGCGCGGCGATCGAGGTGAGCGCGAGTGCGGCCGCCTCGCCCTTGACCGTGTGCACCTCGCGGAACACGCCGTTGAGCTTCGCGCGCAGTTCGCCTTCCTCGCGCCCGGGCTGCTTCAGGACGGCATTGCTCTTGCGCAGCGCCATGTCCGAGTCGCGCACGAAGGACTGCAGCTGCGCGGCGGGGACCCGCAACAGTTGCAGCACGAGGTCGAGCTGCGCCTGGTTCTCGGCCTTCGCCTGCTCGAGCTCGTGCGAGATCTGCACGCGGTCGGTGACGTCGGTGACGATGCCGAGCAGGTGTTCGCCCTGGCCGGCGGCGCTCTTCACGCGGCGGAACGCGAACGACAGGTGGCGCGTCTCGACGCCGCCGCCCGCGCGGGTGAACCGTGCCTCGATCTGGCTCAGCGGGTTGACCGTGTCGATCAGGTCCTCGTGCACCTTCTCCTTCCAGAGGAGGTTCACGAACTTCATGGCGGTGGCGAGCGTCTTCGCCGGCACGAGCGGACGCAGCAGGTCCTCGAACGAGCTGCCGTGCACGATGTCCGCGTGCAGGATGCGCGTCAGCGAAGCCGAATGGACGCCGCCGAGCGAGAGGTTGCGGTCGAGCAGGAAGAGGCCCTCACGCACGGTGCCGAGGATGTCGGCCACCTGGCGCTCCGCACGACGGGCGTCCGCGGAGGCGCGGCGCGAGCGCAGCGAAAAGTAGAGCATCAGCGCGAGCAGCAGCGCGGCGACCGCCGCGCCGATCACGAGGAAGGTCCGCAGGCTGCGGCCGCGATCGCCGACCGTGTCCTGCAGGCCCGCAGCGAGGTCCTTGAGTGCCCCGCCGACGTCGCGGTTGGCCGCGGCCTGCGCCGTGAGCGCCTCGTCCACGTCGGCCTTGAGGGCGCGCCCCGTGGCGTTCAGGCGCGAACCTGCGAGGGTATCCGCATAGGGCGAGCCCTTGTGGCGGCCGAGCGCGCCGAGCAGCGGCACGAAGCGCTGCCAGGCGGCGTCGAGGGCACCGCGCACGCGCTGGATGTCCGCGCTCTCGCCGAGGCCGGCGGCCTCGAGGTCGGCGTCGATGCGCACGAGGGCTTTGTCGAAGCCTTCGCGCGCCGTTGCGATGTCCGCCAGCGGCTCGCCGACGAAGGTGCGCGCTTCGAGGCCGCGCTGCGCCAGCGTCAGTTCAGTGCCGAAGTACTGCGGCAGCGAGCGCAGTTCGGAGGCGAGCTGCAATGCGCTCGAGGCGGCCTGCAGCTGCGCGGCCCGCTGGATGCCGAGCGTCAGGAGCAAGGTGAGCACCGCCGCGAAGGAGGTGGCGACGACGACCGGCAGCAGCTGGCTCAGGTCGAAGGAATTGCGCCGGCGCTTCATTTGCGGTCTCCGAGGCGGAAGGCGAGGCGTACCGAACTGCGCGGCAGGCGGGCCGCGTCCTGCTCGCTCACGGCCTCGAAACGCCAGTTGCGCACGGCGGCGATCGCCGCCTGGTCGAACACGCCCTGAGGCGTCGATGCGACGACCTCGATGTCCCGCGTGTGCCCATCCGCGGTCAGGTTGAATTCAACCGTTACCGAACCCTCGACGCCATTGCGCTCGGCCTCCGCCGGGTACTGGGGCGCCGTGCGCCTTTTCGCCTTCGGCATGCGCGGTGGCGGGGCGTCCGTAGTCGCCGCCTGCGTGGCGGCCTTCTCCACCCGCTGCTGCGCTGCCTCTGAGCGCTGCCGGTCGCGCGCGGCCGCCGACTCGCGTGCCGCCTGCAATTCGCGGCGAGCGTCAGCGACTTCGCGCCCGCCGCCGATGTCCGCGCCGGCGGTCAACGAGCGCTCGGCGGCGTCGAATTCGCCCGCGCGAATCGCTTCACGCGCACTGCGCGTGAGCGCCGCCACGTATTCGCGCTGGAAGGCGACGACCTGCGGATCGCGCCGGTCGATCTTCTGCAATGCCGCGAGCCTGGCGCGCGGTCCGTTCGCCGTGCCGTCGAGCAGCGAGTCGCCAGTGAGCGAGGCGCGCGCATCCGCGACGGCGCGCGCGAGGTCTGCGTCCTTCCGGCGCGCGTCGAGGCTGCGCCGCAAGTCGAGCACGGCCGCCTTCTCTGCGCCGAGGCCCGCTGCCTCGTCGATGAGCCGTTCCGCGGCGGCATACTGGTCGGCGCCGATGGCGTCGCGTGCGCGGGCGACCAGCCATTTGGGCCGCGCTGCCTCGAGGTCCTTGCCGAGTGCCACGACGTCCGGGTCATCGGGCGCCGCGGTGCGCAGGCTGCCAAAGAGTTGCTGCACGTTGTCGAGCCGCCCCGCCTTGAGGTCGCTTTGCGCCTGCGAGACCGCCACGGACACGACACGGCGCACGCCATCGGCCGCCTCGGCGTTGCCGGGCTCGTCGGCGAGCGCCCGCGAGTAAAGTTCGAGGGCATTGTTGCCCGCCGGATCGAGGTAGCGGCGTTCGCCGAAAGCGACGCGTGCGGCCGACAGCAATTCCGGCACCGACAGCTCACTGGCTACCGGCGCCGGGGCGGCGGGAGAGGCAGCCGCAGCGGGAGCTGCGTGCGTGGCGGTCGCGGAAGAGGGCGCCGGTGCGGCATCCTTGCCGCCAAGCCACAACCATGTGCCACCGGCGATGACGAGTGCGGCTACCACGATGCCGCCGACGAGGACGATCCGGGTCTTCCCGGACGAGCCCTCAGCGGGCTGCGCTGCCGCGCGGGCCGGCGCAGGCCGGGTGGCGTGCCTGGCTTCGACTTCGAGGGCCGATGCGACGACCTCATTGCTGAGGGCGGCGCGATCCAGCAAACGGGCGATGCTGCCGCGGGACAGGGCGGGTGCCCACTGCCCGTGTGCGGCGGCAGCTGCGATGACGATGATGGCAAACCCCGGGAAGTCAGCCTCGATCGTACGAACGATCTCGGGGGCGTTTGCGAGGCTCGCCGCGTCGATCAGCGCCACGCCGCTGCGTCCGCGCAGCGTCTCGGTCCAGGCGCCGGTGCCATCCGTGGGGCGGGAGCGGTAGCGATCGTCCATCGCCGGCCCGATGCTGAGGAGCAGTTCGTCGTCACAGGTGAAAACGACGACGTCCTTGCGCGACGCGCGGGTCGTCCCACCGGGGCGCTGCGCGGCGGGGAACGCTTGCGCAGCCGAGCCTGAGTCTTGCATCCGGGTAGCCCCTCCGTGCTGTCCACCATCGGGTCAACAAGGCGGGATGGTCCGTCGCCAGCGTGCGACGTGACGGGAGCCATTTCACGGAATGCGGCGGGATTATGTGTCGTGTGCACACCGCGTTCGAGGGGTGCCAACTCGATCACACATGCGGGCGGTGGGATGCCCACGGCGGGCCGGAGGGAGAGCGTGGCATCCGGTGCCTCACGGGTCGAGCGCCGCCTGCGGCGGTTCCCTCGTCGCGGCGGCGCCCGGCGCACTGTGTCGGCAGACCCTGGAAACAACTGCGTACGCCGGCCGCTGATCGCCGTTCCTCGGCGCCCTCCACGCTCGTCACCAGATGCCACGCTCTCCCTCCGGCGCGCGGCCGGCCATCCAACGCAGGCCGCCTCGCTGAGGTGAGAGAAGCTCAACTCGCATTACGTTCCTCACCTCAAGGAGGTCGACGGACTGCGCGTTGCCAGCTGCCGGCCCGAGGCGTGGTGATTCATCCGCGGACGAGCGTGGAGGGCGCGCCCGGATAGCGAGGGAGCGGATGAATCACCGCGCCTCGGGCCCGCAACCCGCATCATGCAGTCCGCGGCCCCGCTCAATACCGGTAGTGATCCGGCTTGAACGGCCCGTACTCGGCGACCCCGATGTAGGCCGCCTGCTCGGCGCTGAGCTTCGTCAGCTTCACGCCGATGCGATCGAGATGCAGCTGGGCAACCTTTTCATCGAGGTGCTTCGGCAGCACGTAGACCTCGTTGCGGTACTTCGCGCCGTGCGCGAAGAGCTCGATCTGCGCGAGCACCTGGTTCGTGAAGGAGTTCGACATCACGAAGGACGGGTGGCCCGTGCCGCAGCCGAGGTTCACGAGCCGCCCCTCGGCGAGCACGATGAGGCGCTTGCCGTCCGGGAAAATCACGTGGTCGACCTGCGGCTTGATATTCTCCCACTTGTACTGCTTGAGCGCGGCGATCTCGATCTCGCTGTCGAAGTGGCCGATGTTGCAGACGATTGCCTGGTGCTTCATGCGGCGCATGTGATCGTGGGTGATCACGTTGAGGTTGCCGGTCGCGGTGACGAAGATGTCGGCCTTGTCGCAGGCCTCGTCCATCGTGACGACCTTGAAGCCCTCCATCGCCGCCTGCAGCGCGCAGATCGGGTCGATCTCGGTGATCCACACCTGGGCCGACAGTGCGCGCAGCGACTCGGCGGAGCCCTTGCCCACATCGCCATACCCGGCGACCACCGCGACCTTGCCCGCGACCATCACGTCGGTCGCGCGCTTGATCGCGTCGACCAGCGATTCGCGGCAGCCATACAGGTTGTCGAACTTCGACTTCGTCACCGAATCGTTGACGTTGATGGCCGGGAAGGGCAGGCGGCCGTCGCGCTGCAGCTGGTAGAGCCGCTTGACGCCAGTGGTGGTTTCTTCAGTGACGCCCTTCACCTGGGCGAGGCGCTTCGAGTACCAGCCCGGGCTCTGGGCGAGCCGCTGGCGGATCGACGCGTAGAGCGCGGTCTCTTCGTCGTTGGCCGGCTTCGCGATCACCGACGGATCATTCTCCGCCTGCGCGCCGAGCAAGAGCAGCAACGTCGCGTCGCCGCCGTCGTCGAGGATCATGTTGGCGTGCTGTTCGCCCGGCCACTCGAAGATGCGGTGGGTGAACTGCCAGTACTCCTCGAGCGTCTCGCCCTTGTAGGCGAACACCGGCGTGCCGTTCGCCGCGATGGCTGCGGCGGCGTGGTCCTGCGTCGAGTAGATGTTGCACGAGGCCCAGCGCACGTCGGCGCCGAGCGCCTTCAGCGTTTCGATCAGCATCGCCGTCTGGATCGTCATGTGGAGAGACCCTGCGATGCGCGCGCCGCGCAGCGGCTTGGTCGCGCCGAATTCCCTGCGGATCGCCATGAGGCCCGGCATCTCCGTCTCGGCGATGGCCATTTCCTTGTGGCCCCATGCGGCGTCGGCGATGTCACGGACGAAATAGTCGGGCGCCGCGCCCGACGGTCTGGCTACTGCGGTCATGTGTCTGTCTCCGGTAAGGGAGCGCCGTTAGCCATCCACATCGGCCTGAGCCTGGCGGGCTTGCCCCGTCGCAGCGCTCCTCAGGCCGACGCCCGGCCGCCGCGTTGGCGGCCGGGTGAGGGAAAAATCAGGCCGCGCGCACGCGCGCGCCGGCTTCCGCCGCGAGAGCCGCCGCCCTGTCGGTGCGCTCCCAGGTGAAATCCGCTTCCTCGCGGCCGAAATGGCCGTAGGCCGCGGTCCTGAAGTAGATCGGCCGGGCGAGGTCGAGCATTTCGCGCAGGCCATAGGGCGTCAGGTCGAAGAAGCGGCGCACGAGCTGCGTGAGCTTCTCGCGCGGCAGTTTGCCGGTGCCGAAGGTATCGACCATGATTGAAGTCGGCTCGGCGACACCGATCGCGTAGCTCACCTGCACCTCGCAGCGATCGGCGAGGCCCGCCGCGACGATGTTCTTGGCCACATAGCGGCAGGCATACGCCGCCGAGCGATCCACCTTGGATGGGTCCTTGCCGGAAAAGGCGCCGCCGCCGTGGCGCGCGAAGCCGCCGTAGGTGTCGACGATGATCTTGCGGCCCGTGAGGCCGCAATCGCCCACCGGGCCACCGATCACGAACCGGCCGGTCGGGTTGATGTGGAACTTCGTGCCCTTGTGCAACCACTTCTTCGGCAGCACCGGCAGGATCACCTCGTCCATCACCGCTTCGCGCAGCGTCTTCGTCGGGACATCGGGCGAGTGCTGGGTCGAGAGCACGACCGCGTCGATTGCCACCGGCTTGTCGTCCTCGTAGCGCAGCGACACCTGGCTCTTGGCGTCCGGGCGCAGCCAGCCGAGCTTGCCTTTCTTGCGCACCTGCGCCTGGCGCTGCACGAGGCGGTGCGCATAGGTGATCGCCGCCGGCATCAGCACGTCGGTCTCGTTGCTCGCGTAGCCGAACATCAGACCCTGGTCGCCCGCGCCCTGCTTGCGCTCGTCCTTGCGGTCGACGCCCTGGGCGATGTCGGACGACTGCTTGCCGATCACGTTCAGCACGCCGCAGGTCGCGCCGTCGAAACCCATGTCGGAATGGTTGTAGCCGATCCCGAGCACTGTCTTGCGCACCAGCGCCTCGAGGTCGACCCATGCGCTCGTCGTGACTTCGCCCGCCACGATGACGACGCCGGTCTTGATCAGCGTCTCGCACGCGACGCGGCCGCGCGGGTCCTGGGTCAGGATCTCGTCGAGCACGGCGTCGGAAATCTGGTCGGCGATCTTGTCCGGGTGGCCCTCGGAGACGGACTCGGACGTGAACAGGTAGCTGTTGGGCATGTGGCTCGGGACCTTGCGGCGGATTTTCCATTATACCGGAGTGGCGGGGTGACCGAACCGGCCCGCCGATGCGGTCCCGGCCCCCCCCAACAGCCCGGGGCGCTACCGCGGCCATCCCGGGTTTGCCGTTCCCGCCGCGCTGTTGGACAATGCGCGCCCATTTTTCCCTGCTGGAACCGCCCCGACTCATGCCGACCCGCCGCGAGCTTGCCAATGCCATCCGCGCCCTCGCCATGGACGCCGTCCAGGCCGCCAACTCCGGACATCCGGGCGCCCCGATGGGCATGGCGGACATCGCGGAGGTGCTGTGGCGCGACGTGCTGAAGCACAATCCCGCCAATCCCCGCTGGGTCGACCGCGATCGCTTCGTGCTGTCGAACGGCCATGCATCGATGCTGCTGTATTCGGTGCTGCACCTTACCGGCTATCCGCTCGCGCTCGATGAGCTGCGCAAGTTCCGCCAGCTCGGCCAGCGCACCGCCGGGCATCCGGAGCGCGACCTCGACATCGGCATCGAGACCACCACCGGGCCGCTCGGCCAGGGCTTCGCGAACGCGGTGGGCATGGCGCTCGCCGAGAAGATGCTCGCCGCGGAGTTCAACCGCGACGGCCACGAGATCGTCGATCACCACACGTATGTGTTCCTCGGCGACGGCTGCCTGATGGAAGGCATCTCGCACGAGGCCGCTTCGCTAGCCGGCACGCTGAAGCTTGGCAAGCTGGTCGCGGTCTTCGACGACAACGGGATCTCGATCGACGGCAAGGTGCAGGGCTGGTGCACCGACGACGTGGCGAAGCGCTTTGCGGCCTACGGCTGGCATGTGGTCAAGGACGTCGATGGCCACGATTCCGGGGCCGTCGCCTCGGCGCTGCGCAAGGCGCGCGCCCACAAGAAGCAGCCCACGATCATCATCGCGCGCACGATCATCGGCTTCGGCGCGCCTGGCAAGCAGGGCACCAAGGGCGTGCACGGCGAGGCGCTCGGCACCGCGGAGGTCGCCGCGGCGCGCGCCACGCTCGGCTGGCCGTATCCGCCGTTCGAGGTGCCAGACGAGATCCGCGCCGAGTGGGATGCGCGCGCCAAGGGTGCAGCGGCCGAGAAGAACTGGCAGCGGCGCTATCGCCGCTACCAGAAAGCCTTGCCCGAACTCGCCGCTGAATTCGAGCGGCGCATGGCTGGCCGCCTGCCGCAGGATTTCGAGGCCACTGCCGCCGCCGCCCTCGCAGCGGCCCGGGCGACGGGCGCGCCGCAGGCAACGCGCGTGTCCTCCGGCGCGGTGCTCGATGTGCTCGGCCCGAAGATGCCCGAGCTGATCGGCGGCTCGGCCGACCTGACCGGCTCGGTCAACACGCAGCGCAGGGACTCCCGGACGCTGACCGCGGACGATGCGACCGGCAACTACATCCACTACGGCGTGCGCGAGTTCGCGATGACCGCGATGATGAGCGGTTTCACGCTGCACGGCGGACTGCGGCCGTATTCTGGCACGTTCCTCGTGTTCTCGGACTATGCGCGCAACGCCGTGCGCCTCGCGGCGCTGATGCGCCAGCCGGTGATCCTCGTGTATACGCACGATTCCATCGGGCTTGGCGAAGACGGCCCCACGCACCAGCCCGTCGAGCACCTTGCGAGCCTGCGGGCGATGCCCGGACTGTCGTTGTGGCGCCCCGGCGATGCGGTCGAAACCGCCGTCGCCTGGCGTGCGGCCATCGAGCGCGCCAACGGTCCCACTGCCCTCGTGCTGACGCGCCAGGCGCTCGCACAGCAGGTGCGCACGCCGGAGCAGGCGGCCGCGATCGCGCGTGGCGGCTACACGCTCATCGACTGCGAGGGCGCGCCCGAGGCGATCGTCATCGCGACCGGCTCCGAACTCGGTCTCGCGGCAGATGCCGTGCGGCAGCTAGCGTCGAGGGGCCGCCGTGTGCGCCTCGTTTCGATGCCCTCGACCGACGTGTTCGAGGCGCAGGACGCGGCGTGGCGCGAAGCGGTCCTGCCGCGCGCGGTGACGCGCCGTATCGCCGTCGAGGCGGCCGCGCGCCAGAGCTGGTGGCGGTACGTCGGAGCGGACGGCGAGGTCATCGGCATGGACCGGTTCGGTGCCTCGGGCAAGGGCGCGGAGCTGTTCAGGCATTTCGGTTTCACGACGGAGCACGTCGTGGCCGCGGTCGAGAAGCTGTTCGGCTGAACACCATTCAGGCAGGAGGAAGCGGACGTCATGGCAATCAAGGTCGGCATCAACGGTTACGGTCGCATCGGTCGCAATGTGCTGCGCGCGCTCTACGAGGCGCGGCGCACCAACGAGATCCGGATCGTCGCGGTCAACGATCTCGGGGACGCGAGCACCAATGCCCACCTTACCCGCCATGACACCGCCCACGGCCGCTTCCCCGGCGAGGTGCGGGTCGACGGCGATTCAATGGTCGTGAACGGCGACCGGGTGCGCGTGCTCGCGGAGCGCGACCCGGCGAAGCTGCCCTGGGGCGAGCTCGGCGTCGACTACGTGATCGAGAGCACCGGCCTCTTCACCAGCAAGGCCAAGGCGGCCGCGCACCTGAAGGGCGGCGCGAAGAAGGTGCTGATCTCGGCGCCGGGCGGCTCCGATGTCGACGCCACCGTCGTCTATGGCGTCAACCACGGCGAGCTGAAGGCGGGCCACGAGGTCGTGTCGAACGCCTCGTGCACGACGAACTGCCTCGCGCCGATGGCGAAGGTGCTGCACGAGGGGCTGGGCATCGTCGGCGGCCTGATGACCACGGTCCACGCCTATACCAACGACCAGGTACTCACCGACGTCTATCATTCCGACCTGCGCCGCGCGCGCTCGGCGACGATGTCGATGATCCCGACCAAGACCGGGGCGGCCGCGGCCCTCGGCCTCGTGCTGCCCGCGCTCAAGGGCATCCTCGACGGCTATTCGGTGCGCGTGCCGACGATCAACGTCTCGCTGGTCGACCTCACCTTCACCGCGAAGCGCCCGACCACGGTAGCGGAAGTGAACCAGCTGATGCGCGCCGCGGCCGATGGGCCGCTCAAGGGCGTGCTTGCGTACACCAGCGAGCCGCTCGTGTCGATCGACTACAACCATGACCCGCATTCGTCCACCTACGACGACACGATGACCAAGGTGATCGAGGGCACGCTCGTGAAGGTGTGTTCCTGGTACGACAACGAATGGGGCTTCTCGAACCGCCTGCTCGATGTCGTGGCCGCCTGGTCGCGCGCGAAATAGGGCTGCCGCCGTGAAGCTGCTGCGCCTCGCCGACATCGACCTAGCGGGCAAGCGCGTGATGATCCGCGAGGACCTGAACGTACCCGTGGACAAAGGCGTGGTGACGAGCGATGCGCGCATCCGCGCGGCGCTGCCGACCTTGCGCTATGCGATGCAGCACGGCGCGAAGGTCTTCATCCTGTCGCACCTCGGGCGGCCGAAGGAAGGGCAGTTCTCGGTGGAAAATTCGCTTGCGCCGGTCGCGGTGCGGCTCTCCGAGCTGCTCGGCAAGCCCGTGCCGCTGCGCGAGAACTGGCTCAGGGACGGTGTCGACACCGGCTTCGGCGAGGCCGTGCTCTGCGAGAACGTGCGCTTCAACAAGGGCGAGAAGGCGAACGACGAGGCGCTCGCGCGGCGCATGGCCGCGTTGTGCGACGTGTTCGTCATGGATGCCTTCGGCACGGCGCACCGCGCCGAGGCGAGCACCCACGGCATCGCGACCTTTGCGCCCAAGGCCTGCGCGGGGCCGCTGCTGACCGCCGAGCTCGAGGCGCTCGAACGTGCGCTCGACAAGCCCGCGCGGCCGCTCGTCGCGATCGTCGCCGGCTCCAAGGTGTCGACCAAGCTCACCGTGCTCGAATCGCTGCTTGCGAAGGTCGACAAGCTCATCGTCGGCGGCGGCATCGCCAACACCTTCCTCGCGGCGACCGGGGTCGCGGTGGGCAAGTCGCTGCACGAAGCCGACATGCTCGACATCGCGCGCGGCCTGCTCGACACGGCGCGGGCCCGCGGCGCGGAGATCCCCCTGCCGACGGACGTCGTCGTCGCGCGCGAATTCGCCGCCACGGCGCATGCCGACGTCCGTTCGATCCACGACGTGCACGCCGATGAGCTGATCCTCGACATCGGCCCGGATACGGCCGAGCGCTTCGCGAAGCTGATCGAAGGCGCCGGCACCGTGATCTGGAACGGCCCCGTCGGGGTGTTCGAGTTCGCGCAGTTCGGCGAGGGCACGAAGACGATCGCCAATGCGATCGCGCGCAGCAAGGCATTCTCGCTGGCCGGCGGCGGCGACACGCTCGCCGCGATCGAGAAGTACGGCGTCGCCGAGGGTATCTCCTACATCTCGACGGGCGGCGGCGCCTTCCTCGAGTTCGTCGAAGGCAAGACCCTGCCGGCGGTCGCGGCGCTCGAGGCGCGGGCGCAGCGCTGAGGCGGGCGCGCCGCGCCCTGGGTCGGGCGGGGAGGCGTACGACCGGCTGGCGGTCGTGATAACGTTGCTTCCTCATGCGACGCAGAACCAAGATCGTCGCGACGCTCGGTCCCGCCACCGACGACGTCGCGGTCCTCACCGACATGGTGCACGCCGGCCTCGATGTCGCGCGCGTCAATTTCTCCCATGGCCAGCAGGCCGAGCACCTGCGTCGCATCGAACTCGTGCGGGAAGCGGCGCGGCGCGCCGGCAAGATCGTCGGCATCCTCGCCGATCTCGGCGGTCCCAAGATCCGCATCGAGGGTTTCCGCGACGGGCCCATCCGGCTCGTGGAGGGCGCGCCCTTCGCGCTCGACCCGCGCCTCGCGGCCGACGCCGGCAACCCGCAGGAAGTGGGCATCGCCTACGCCAACCTGCACCGCGACGTGCGGCCGGGCGATACGCTGCTGCTGGCCGACGGGCAGATCGTGCTCGACGTGCAGGCGGTCGAGGGGCCACGCGTCGCCACGGTGGTGCGCCTCGGCGGCGAGCTCTCGAACAGGAAGGGCCTCAACCGACAGGGCGGCGGCATTTCCGCGCCCGCGCTCTCCGACAAGGACCGCGACGACATCCGTTTCGCGGCCGCCCATGAAATCGACTATGTCGCGGTCTCCTTCGCACGCGACGCCGCCGACATCCGCGAGGCGCGCACGCGCCTGCGCGAGGCGGGCGGGCAGGGTCGGATCGTCGCGAAGATCGAGCGCCACGAGTCGGTGGAAAACCTGCCGTCGATCCTCGACGAGACCGACGTCGTGATGGTGGCGCGCGGCGACCTCGGCGTCGAGATGGGCTACGCCGAGATCACCGGCCTGCAGAAGACGATCCTGCACCAGGCGCGCAACAAGTTCCGCGTGGCGATCACCGCGACGCAGATGATGGAGTCGATGATCCAGAATCCCGTCCCGACGCGCGCCGAGGTGAGCGACGTCGCCAACGCGGTGATGGACGGCACGGACGCGGTGATGCTCTCGGCCGAATCGGCGGTCGGCCGCCACCCGGTCAAGGCCGTGCAGGCGATGGCACACGTGATCGAGGGTGCCGAGAAGTACCAGCTCTCGCATTCGCGCTCGCGCCATCGCAGCGACGGGCACTTCGGCCGCACCGACGAGGCGATCGCGATGTCGGTGATGTACACGGCGAACCACATGCGCGTGCGTGCGATCGTGGCGCTGACCGAATCGGGCTCGACGCCGCTGTGGATGTCGCGCATCCGCTCGGACATCCCGATCTACGCGTTCACGCGCCATGCGGCGACGAGCCGCCGCGTCACGCTCTATCGCGGCGTCTACCCGGTGCAGTACGACGTCACGCGGTCCGACGCCCCGCACGTGCAGGCCTCGATATTCGCTCGACTCCTCGAGCTCGAACTGGTGGACGTGGGCGACTACGTGATCGTGACCTCGGGGCCACTGAGCGGCGTCGCGGGCGGCACCAATGCGATGCAGATCCTCAGGGTCTCGCAGGGCGAGGCGTGATCCGGCCATGAGCGGCGCACGCTTCACCGGCACCGAACGCTACATCGCGACCCCGGAACTCGCCATGGCCGTCAACGCGGCCGTGACCCTGGCGCGGCCGCTGCTCATCAAGGGCGAACCGGGCACGGGCAAGACGCAGCTCGCCGAGGAGATCGCCGCCACCCTCGGGCGGCCGCTCTTCGAGTGGCACATCAAGTCGACCAGCAAGGCGCAGCAGGGCCTGTACGAATACGACGCGGTTTCGCGACTGCGCGATTCGCAGCTCGGCGAGCGGCGCGTGCACGACATCGCCAACTACATCGTGCGGGGCAGGCTCTGGGAGGCCTTCCAGTCGGACGTGCAGCCGGTGCTGCTGATCGACGAGATCGACAAGGCCGACATCGAGTTCCCGAACGACCTGCTGCGCGAGCTCGACCGCATGGAGTTCTACGTCTACGAGACGCGCGAGCTCGTCCGGGCGAAGCACCGGCCCGTCATCGTGATCACGAGCAACAACGAGAAGGAACTGCCCGACGCGTTCCTGCGCCGCTGCTTCTTCCATTACATCCGCTTCCCGGACGAGGAGACGATGCGGCGCATCGTCGACGTGCACTACCCGGGCCTCAAGCGCGAGCTGCTCGCCGAGGCGCTCGCTTCGTTCTTCCGGCTGCGCGAAGTGCCGGGGCTCCGGAAGAAGCCCTCGACCTCCGAGCTGCTCGACTGGGTGAAGTTGCTCGTCGCGGAGGACATCCCGCCCGAGGCGCTGCGCGGCGACGATGCGAGGAAGACCCTGCCGCCCCTATACGGCGCGCTGCTGAAGAACGAGCAGGACATGCATCTCGTCGAGCAGGTGATGTTCCTCTCGCGCCGGGCGCGCTGAGCGGTGCTCGTCCGGTTCTTCCTCGACCTGCGTGCCGGCGGCGTGCCGGTGACGTTGCCCGAGTTCCTCTCCCTGCTCGAGGCGCTCGCGGCGCGCGTCGCCCGGCTCTCGGCCGAGGATTTCTACCACCTCGCCCGCGTTTGCCTCGTCAAGGACGAGCGCCATTACGACCGCTACGACCGGGTGTTCGCCGGGCACTTCAAGGGTGCGGAACGGCTCTTCGAGGCGAGCGCGGCCGACGTGCCCGAGGCGTGGTTGCGCGCGCTCGCCGAACGCGTCCTCACGGAGGAGGAGAAGGCGCAGGTCGAGGCGCTCGGCGGCTGGGAGAAGCTCATGGAGACGCTGCGCCAGCGGCTCGCCGAGCAGCGGGAGCGCCACGAGGGCGGCAGCAAGTGGATCGGCACCGGAGGCACTTCACCCTTCGGCGCCCAGGGTTACAACCCGGAGGGCGTGCGCATCGGCCAGGCGGGTTCACGGCACCGGCGGGCCGTGAAAGTGTGGGACCGGCGCGAGTTCGCCAACTTCGACGACACCCTCGAACTCGGCACCCGCAATTTCAAGATGGGCCTGCGCCGCCTGCAGCGCTTCGCGCGCGAAGGCGCCGCCGAGGAACTCGATCTCGACGGCACGATATCGGCGACCGCACGCAATGCGGGCTACCTCGACCTGAAGCTCGTGCCCGAGCGGCGCAATGCGGTCAAGGTGCTGCTGCTGCTGGATGTCGGCGGCTCGATGGACGACCACGTGCGGGTCTGCGACGAGCTGTTCTCGGCCGCGCGCAGCGAGTTTCGCCACTTCGAGCACTACTATTTCCACAACTTCCCCTACGAGTCGCTGTGGAAGGACAACCGCCGCCGGCACACCGAGCGCATCGCGACGGACCAGTTGATCCGCACCTATGGGCCCGACTACCGCGCGATCTTCGTCGGCGATGCGGCGATGAGCCCCTACGAGATCACGATGCCGGGCGGCAGCGTCGAGCACTGGAACGCGGAAGCGGGCGAGGCCTGGTTGCGGCGCCTGACGGCGCATTTCCGCCATTGCGTGTGGCTCAATCCCGAGCCCCTGGAGCGTTGGGACTACACGCCGTCCATCGTCATCACGCGCGGGCTCGTGGAGGGGCGCATGTTCCCCCTGACCCTGGCGGGGCTCGACCAGGCGACCGCCGAACTGCAGCGGCGCGGCGTCGCGCCTCCGCGGCCCACTAGCCCTTCGGCGCCGCCGCCTTGAGCGCCTTCAGCTCCGCGAGCACGAACTGCGAGTGCCCCTTGGGGTCGACTTTCTCGTAATGCCTCGCGATGCGGCCCTGCGGATCGACGATGAACGTGTCGCGGCGGGCGACTTCCAGGACGCCCATCAGCTTGTGCAGCACGCCGTAGCTCCTCGCGACCGACTTCGCCGAATCGGCGAGGATCGTGAAGGGCAGGCTGTGCTCGCGCGCGAATTCCTCGTGCGACTGCACGTCGTCGACGCTGATGCCGAGGATCACCGCCCCGGCCTCGCGGAAGGCGAAGATGTTGTCGCGGAACTCGCAGGCCTGCGTCGTGCAGCCCGGCGTGTTGTCCTTCGGGTAGAAGTAGAGCACCACCCACTTGCCCTTCTGCTCGCCGAGGGTGTGCCACTTGCCGTTCTGGTCCTGCAGCCGGAAATCCGGCGCGGGCATGCCGACCGCGGGGGAGGCTGCGTGGGCCGGTGTGGCCAGGGCCGCGGCGGTGAGCGCGAGGGCGCAAAGCAAGGTCGAACGGGCTCGAAGCATGGGGGTCCCTGTCTTTCGTTGGCCGCGAAGGCGCGGGCGCGAACTGGTCGATTCTAACAGCCGCCCGGGATGGGCCAGAATGCGCCCCACATGACCGAGGACACGATCATAGCCGGCCGCCCGTTGCACGGGCTGATCCTGACGGGAGGCGGGGCCCGCTCCGCCTATCAGGTCGGTGTCCTGAAGGCGCTCGCCGAAATGCTGCCGCGTCGCGGCATCCCTTTCCCGGTGCTGATCGGCACCTCCGCGGGGGCGGTCGCGACGGCCGCGCTCGCCGCCGAGGCCCGCCGCTGGCGCGGCGCCGTCGCTTCGCTCGAGCACGTCTGGGGCAACTTCCATTGCAGCCAGGTCTTTCGCGTTTCGTCGCGGTCCATGCTCGGCTCCGGGCTGCGTTGGCTTGCCGCGCTGCTGTCGGGCGGTACGCTGGCGCGGCCGCCGAGGTCGGTCTTCGACAACAGCCCGCTGTCGGAACTGCTGGCGCAGAACATCGATTTCGGCGCGATCCGCCACAGCATTTCATCGGGCATGCTGCACGCGGTTGCGCTGTGCTCGACCGGATACTCGAGCGCGCATTCCGTCGCGTTCTTCGACGGCGAGTCGCGCATCCCGGAGTGGGCGCGGGCGCATCGCGAGGGCCGGCGCACCGAGCTCACGCTCTCGCACCTCATGGGCAGCCTCGCCGTCCCGTTCCTCTTCCCGCCCGTGCAGCTCGGCACCGAGTATTTCGGCGACGGCGCGATGCGCCAGATGGCGCCGATGAGCCCGGCCGTGCACCTCGGCGCCGAGCGCGTGCTGGTGATCGGCGTGCGATCGATGAACGGCGCCGGCCTCGGCCAGGCGACGCAGCTGCCACGCTCGCCATCGCCCGGGCAGCTCTTCGGCTTCATGCTCGACACCCTGTTCACGGACGGCATCTACGCCGACCTCGAGCAGCTCGTGCGCCTCAATACGCTCGTGCGCTCGGTGCCGGAGTCGGTGCCGGGCGTGCGGCTCGTCGAGGCCATGGCCATCTCCCCGAGCGTGGATCCGCGCGAGATCGCCGCGAAGCACCTGCACGAGCTGCCGCGCAGCCTGCGCGCCTTCCTGCGCGTGATCGGCGCCCGTGGCGCTGCGGGCAACCAGCTCGCGAGCTACCTGATGTTCGAGTCGGGCTACACCGCGGAGCTGATCGCGCTCGGCTACCGCGACGCGGCCGCGCAGCGCGACCGCCTGCGGGCCTTCCTGCTGCCGGCCTGAAGGCGGCCTAGACGAGGAAGAGGGCGCCGAGGCTCAACAGCGTCGCAAAGCCGATGCAGTCGGTGAAGGTCGTGAGGATCACGCCGGCCGAGAGCGCCGGATCGATCCGCAGGCGCCGCAACATGAGGGGGATCAGCACGCCCACCGCCGCGGCCGCAAGCAGGTTCATCAGCATGGCCGCGGCAACGATCGCCGCGACCTGCCACTTGCCGAACAGCACGATCGTGATCACGCCGACCGCGAGCGCGACCACGAGGCCGTTCAGGCCGCCCACCGCGATTTCCTTGAACAGCAGCCAGCGCGCGTTGGCCCATTCCACCTTGCCGAGCGCGATGCCGCGGATCAGCAGCGTGACGGTCTGCGTGCCCGCGATGCCGCCCATGCTCGAGACGACCGGCAGCAACGCCGCGAGCACCGCGACGCGCTCGATCGTTCCCTCGAAATTTGCGACCACGGAAGCGCCGAGGAAGGCGGTGCAGATGTTGACGCCGAGCCAGACGAGCCGGCGGCGCGCCGACGGCACGACAGCGGCGAACACGTCTTCCTCGTCGGCGAGGCCGGCCATCGACAGCACCGAATGCTCGGCTTCCTCGCGGATCACGTCGACGATATCGTCGACCGTGATGCGGCCGAGCAGCTTGCCCTCGGGGCTCACGACCGCGGCCGATACGAGGTCGCGGTCCTCGAACAGCAGCGACACCTCGTGCGCGGGCGTCAGCGGATCGATGCGCGGCGCCTCGCTGTCGAGGCAGTCGCCGACGAGGTGCTCGGGATCCTCGGTCAGGAGGCGCGTGAGCGGGACCGTGCCGAGGTACTTGTCGCGCCGGTCCGCGACGAACAGGCTGTCAGTGCGCTCCGGCAACTCGCCGCGCATGCGCACGTAGCGCAGCACCACTTCGATCGGCACGTCGGCCCGCACGCTCACGGTGTCGGTGTTCATCAGGCCGCCGGCGCTGTCCTCCGGATAGGAGAGCACGGTGCGCAGGCGCTCCCGGTCGCGCAGGTCCATCGAGTGCAGCAGCTGCTGAGTCACCGTTTCCGGCAGGTCGGCGAGCAGGTCGGCGAGATCGTCGACTTCCATGCCCTCGGTGGCCGCGACCAGCTCTTCGGCCTCCATCTCGTGCATCACGTCGGCGCGCACGCTCTCGCTGAGTTCGAGCAGCACCTCGCCCTCGAGCTCCGGATCGACGATCTCCCAGACGACTTCGCGCTGCGCAGGCGGCAGGGACTCGAGCAGCAGCGCGATGTCGGCCGGGTGCATCGCGTTGACCATGCGATGCGCCGTGCGCAGCGTCCCCTGGTCGAGCGCGTCCCGCAGCGCCGCGAGGCGCCCGGACTTCAGGGGTTTCAGTTCGCTATCGCTCATGGGACGGGATCGGTGCATGGCCCCGCGCGGGCGCGCGGAGTCTACCAGCCCGCGGCTGCCGGCCAACAGCGGGCGCGGGCCCGCTAGGGACTGACGAATCCCGCGACCGCTTGTCCGGAGTCGTCGAGCAGTTCGAGCCGCGCTCCCGTGAGCCGCCAAGCGGCAACATTGGCGAGGGCGGCGTGGAACCGCTGTTCGAGTTCCATGCCCTGCGCGCAGGCCATCATCGTGCCTGCCATCTGCGTGAAGGCGAGCTTCGCGCCGTCGAGTTCGTAGCCGCCCATCATGCGATTGCAGCCGGCGTAGCCGCTCGCCCGATGCGCGACGGAGGCAAGCACGACATAGGGTGCGCGCTGCTCCGCGGCGAGCACGACGGGCGCATTGCCGAGGCTCGCGAGGCGCCAGTAGGTGTCCTCGAGGGCCGGGGCCGGGGGACTTGCGCAAGTGCCGGCGGCGATGTGGATGAAATGCTCGACCATCAGGGTCGGGCGCGCGGGGCCTTCCATCCCGGCGCGTTCCTCGATCCGCCCGACGAGCGTCGCGAGGAGCGGTGCGCCCGGCTGCGCACGCGCCTTGAGGTACGCGGCCTCGAGGGCGGCGTTGTCGAGCGCCTGCGCCACCGGCACGCGCACGCCACTCTGGCAGTCGGTGAAAGATCCCGCGTCCGCCAGGTATCGGTACTCGCCCCGCAGCAGCGCGGGGCCCGCGGTTGCAGCGCCCGGAACCGACAGCGTGCCCGATGCGGCCGGCAGGCCAGGATGCGTGCCTCGGGCGCTCACCATCAGGATGGAAACCGGTGCCGCGTCGGGTCCCGAGGGCAGGGGCAGGTGCGTGTCCGACGTGAACAGCAGCTCCGCCCCGTGCAGCACCCTCGCCCGGATTGCATAGCGGTGCGAGGGCAGGATGCGGGCGGGGTCATAAGTGAGGGTGAACCTGAAGGGCGGGGCCCCCGGCGCCTCGTCACGCGTGCTCGCGATCGGCAGGGCCGGCGCGTCGGCTCGCGACACATCCTCGATCAGCGCCTCGAACACTGCGCCCGGCGGCAGCGCGATGCGCTCGCGATAAGTGGCCGTACCGGACACGGAGGTCATTGCCGGCGGGGCGGGCGTGGTGCAGCCCCCGCCCAGAGCGGCTGCCGTGAGCGCCGCCGCCAGGGCTGCGTGACGCGCGAATGCGTGCAAGTACATGGTTGCCTCCTCTTCAGCCGCCGTGCCTCGAGTGCAGCTCGTTGTGCCGCACCGAAACGAGCGGGTGCTGCGCGGTGAAGTGCTCGGCGAGCCGGTTCACGACGTAGACCGAACGGTGCTGGCCACCGGTGCAACCGACCGCCACGGTCAGGTAGCGGCGATTGGCCGAGGTGTGCTCGGGAATACGTGCGGTGACGAACGCCGCGATGTCGTCGACCAGGCGCGCAACCGCCGGCTCGGCCTCGAGGAAGCGGATCACTTCCGGGTCGCGGCCCGTCAGCGGGCGCAGCAGCGGTTCCCAGTAGGGGTTCGGCAGCGAACGCGCGTCGAACACGAAATCGGCGTCGCCCGGGATGCCGTGCTTGAAGCCGAAGGACTCGAAGGTGATCGCGAGCCGTGGCGCGACGCGCGCTTCGGCGGACTTCAGCACCACGTCGCGCAGCGCGTGCACGCCCATGCGCGATGTGTCGATCACCCGGTCGGCCGCGTGCATGATCGGCTCGAGCAGGTCGCGCTCCATCGCGATCGCCTCGCGCAGGCCCGCGTTGCCGCGGCTCATCGGGTGCTTGCGGCGCGTCTCGGCGAAGCGGCGCAGCAGTTCCTCGTCGCTCGCGGTGAGGAACAGCTCCTCGCACTGGATGCCGCTCTTCTTCAGCTCCTGCAGCAGCTTCGGCACGGAGGCGATCTCCGCCGCCGTGTTGCGCGCGTCGAGCCCGACGGCGATCCGCTCGTACACGGCCTCGGCGCTGCGCACGGTGTGGGAAATGAGCGGCGTCAGCAGGGCGGCCGGGATGTTGTCGATGCAGTAGAAGCCGAGGTCCTCGAGCATGTGCAGGGCGACGCTCTTGCCCGATCCCGAAAGACCGCTGACGACGATGACGCGCATGCTGCGAGGGGCCGGCGGGGCTTGCGCGCCTACTGGCGCGTGGTCTTGCGCCCTTCGGCGGCATGGTGGTCGCGCGACTTTTCCTTGTGCTTCCTCACGAGCCGGTCGAGCTTGTCGGCGAGCGCGTCGATCGCGGCGTACATGTCCTCCTCGATCGCATCGGCGTGGATCGAGCCGCCGCGCACGTGCAGGGTGGCCTCGGCCTTCTGCCGCAGCTTCTCGACGGTGAGGACGCAGTGCACGTCGATCACGTGGTCGAAATGGCGCACGATGCGCTCGAGCTTCTTCTCGACGTAGCCGCGCAGCGGCGGGGTGACTTCGACGTGATGGCCGCTCACTGAAAGTTGCATCGCGCTCTCCTCATTTCCGCAAACCTGCCCGTCATTTCGCTGCGCTGCGCCGGCGCTCGTTCGACGGCGCAATGCGCATCGCCTCCCGGTACTTCGCGACCGTGCGCCGCGCCACGGGGATGCCCTCCGCCGACAGCAGCTCGGCGAGGCGGCTGTCGGACAGCGGCGCCGCCGGGTCCTCCTCGCGGATCAGCTTCCTGATCTTGGCGCGGATCGCGGTCGAGGAAGTCTCGGCGGCCTCGCCGCCGCCCACGTGGCTCGAGAAGAAATAGCGCAACTCGAACACGCCGCGGGGGGTGTGCATGTACTTGCCGGAGGTGATGCGCGAAATGGTCGATTCGTGCATCTCGATGGCCGCGGCAATGTCCTTCAGGATCATCGGGCGCATGTGCTCGTCGCCCTGCTCGAGGAAGGCATTCTGGCGCTCGACGATCGCGCGCGCGACCCGCAGCAGGGTGTCGTTCCTGATCTCGAGGCTCTTCAGCAGCCAGCGGGCCTCCTGCAGCTGCGCGCGCAGGTTGGCGTGCGAGCTGTTCCTGCCGAGGAGGCTCGCGTAGCCCTGGTTCAGGCGCACCCGCGGCAGCGTGGAGGGATTGATCTCGACGCTCCAGCCGCGCTCGGTGCGTCGCACGAACACGTCGGGCACCACGTACTCGGGCGCGCTGCCGCTCAGCGCCGAACCCGGGCGGGGCTGGCAGGTGCGCACGAGCGCCAGCGCCTCGGCGAGCTCGTCTTCCGTCACGCGCAGCTCGCGCCGCAGCAGCGCGAGTTCGTTGCGCGCGAGCGTGTCGAGGTGACCGGCGGCGATCGCCAGCGCCGTCGCGAGGCCGGGCGTGGCCGGGTCGAACTGGCGCAGTTGCAGCGCGATGCATTCCGCGACCGAGCGCGCACCCACCCCGGCGGGGTCGAGCGCCTGCACGGTCGCGAGCACGTCCAGCACCTCGGCGCCGTCGCAGATGACGTCGGGGCGCAGGGTGGCGGCGATTTCGTCCGCCGGCTCGATCAGGTAGCCGTCGTCGTTGATCGCATCCACGATCGCGCGCGCGACGGCGAGCCGGCGCGCGTCGAGGTCGGCGACCTCGAGCTGGGAGAGGAGGTGGTCCTGGAGTGAGGTATCGGATTCGCCGGCGAACTCCTGCTGGCGATCGTCTTCGTCGGGCGACCAGGGCGCCTCGGACGATCCTGCGTCGCTCGACCAGTTGTCAGCGATGATCTCGACATCGACCTGGGGCGTATCGCGTTGCGGGGCCTCGAATTCGGGGGCGGCGCGTTCGGCCGGCGACTGGATCGCCTCGAAGATCCCGGTCTGTTCCGTCTCCTCGACGGCCTCGAGCATCACGTTCGATTCGAGCAGCTCGCGGATGTGGGCCTGGAGTTCGAGCGCGGGCAACTGCAGCAGCCGGATCGCCTGCTGCAACTGCGGGGTCATCGTGAGCGACTGGCCCAGCTTCAGCTGCAGGGAGGGCTTCAGCATGGCGGTGGCGGTACGAACGCCCAACACGTTGATTCGAAAAGAGTATTCAGAGCGCGATCACCGGTCACATGCGGAACGATTCACCCAAGTACACCTCACGGACTTGGGGGTTGGCAAGGATTTCTTCCGCAGTCCCGGCGGCGATCACGGTGCCCGAACTGACGATGCAGGCGCGGTCGCACACGCCGAGCGTTTCGCGCACGTTGTGGTCGGTGATCAGCACGCCGATGCCCTTCGCCGTGAGCTCGCGGATGATGCGCTGGATGTCGAGCACGGAGAGCGGGTCGACGCCGGCGAACGGCTCGTCGAGCAGCATGAAGCGCGGCTCGGCGGCCAGGGCGCGCGCGATCTCGACGCGGCGGCGCTCGCCGCCCGAGAGCGATAGCCCGAGGCTGTCCCGCACGTGCGATATTCGCAGCTCGTCGAGGATTTCCTCGAGCCGCCGTTGCCGGCCCGCGAGGTCGAGGTCCGCGCGCGTCTCGAGGATCGCGAGGATGTTGTCCTGCACGGAAAGCTTGCGAAACACCGACGCTTCCTGCGGCAGGTAACCGATGCCCAGTTGCGCGCGCCGGTGCATCGGCTGGTGCGTGAGATCGGTGTCGCCGAGCCGGACATGCCCCGCATCCGGCGGCACGAGCCCGACAATCATGTAGAACGCCGTCGTCTTGCCGGCGCCGTTCGGCCCGAGCAGGCCCACGACCTCGCCGCTGCCCACCTCGAGCGAGAGGTCGGTGATGATGCGGCGCTTGCCGTAGCTCTTGGCAAGCCTCGTGGCCGCAAGTCGTGTCATGGGCGAGGCTCGTCCTTCCTGGCGTCGCCCGGATGGATCGTGATCCGCACCCGCCCGCCGCCGTCGGGTTGCGCCTCGGCGAGCACCCGCTGGTCGCGCAGGTCGTACACGAGTTCCTCGCCGCTGATCTCGTTGCGGCCGTCGCTGAGCCAGGCGTCGCCTGAGAAGGTCACGCGATCGCTTGCCATGTCGTAGACGATCGTGGCTGCGCGGCCATGCGCCTTGCCGGGCGTACGCACGAGCTGTTGCTCGAAGCGCGCCGGCTTGCCATTGATGGTGGCGACGCGCAGCAGGTTGTCGCGGAACTGCACGCGCGCCTCGTCCGATTCGAGCAGGCCGCCATCGCGCTGGATGCGCACGTCGCCGGTGAACACCCAGGTGGAATCCCTGAAGTCGAGGCCTGTCGCGCGCGCGTTCGCGGCCGCCACGCGTGCCGTCCCCTGGGTGATGACGACGTCGCGGAAAACGACCGTATTGCTGCGATAGTCGACGTCGGAAGATGCCGCGTCGATGTTGATCGGCAGGTCGCGCAGTGCGGCCGCGGGTACCGGGACGGCCGGAGGTTCCGCGGCGGCGGCGCAGGCGACCGCGCCGGCGAGCAGGGCGAGCAGCGGCGCGCGTTGCCGCGCGCGCGAATCATTGCGGAAGGAAGCGGCCATTGACCCTCGATTCTAGCCGAAGGGTCTCGGCCGCGAGGTCGGCGCGCAGTCCGCGCGCCGCGAGCCGGTGACCGGACCAGTCGATGATGACCTGTGCGGACGTCGACGCCACTTCCTTGCGCGTGTCGAACGCGAGGTGGCTGGTCGAGACCTGCGCCGGTGCGCCGCCGCCCGGCAGCGTGCCCGCGAGGCGCACGTCGCCATCGAGCTCGATGATGTCGCGCCCTGGCAGGACCGTGCCGGTGTCGGACTGCGCACGCCAGAAGCTGCCGTTGTCACCGCGGTAGCGCAGCGCGGGGCGGGTCAGCGTGACCGTCGCGTCGTCCGGCGCCTGCTCGATCCGCAGGGCCTTGAGCCAGTAGCGGGGCCTTCCGTCGTCGCCCGTCTCGATGATCTCCGCATCGCGGGCCGAATAGCCGGGATCGGCCTCGTCCGACCGGTCCGCGACGGCCGTTTCCGGTGCGGTCGCGGTGCGGCCGAGCAACAGGATGGCGCCGATCATCGCGAGGGCGGCCATCCCGACCAGCCAGCGTGACATCATGGGCGGGCCCGCGCTGCGACGAGCAGGTCGCAGACCTCGCGCACTGCGCCCAGTCCGCCCGCGGCCCGCGTGACTCGACCGGCCGCGCGGTGCGCCGATGGATGCGCGCCGGGGACGGCAAACGCATGGCCGACCGCGCGTAGCACCGGCACGTCCGGCGTGTCGTCGCCAACTGCCGCGCATTCTTCCAGCGCGACACCGAGGCGCGCGCACAGGCGCTGCAGCACGGCGAGCTTGTCTTCGACGCCCTGGCGCAGGTGCCGGATGCCGAGTTCGCGGCAACGGCGGCGGACGGCTGGCGACGCACGTCCCGAGATGACCGCCACGACGATGCCGGCGCGCTGCACTTCGCGGATGCCGTGGCCGTCGAGGACATGGAAGACCTTGAGCGCCTCGCCGCGCGCGCCGTAGTAAAGGCGGCCGTCGGTCAGCACGCCGTCCACGTCGAGCACGAGGAGGCGCACGTTGCGCAGCGGGCCTGACTTGCGCGCCACGGGCTACATGACCCCGGCGCGCAGCAGGTCATGCACGTTTAGCGCGCCGACCACGTGGCCCGCCCCATCGACGACCGGCAGCGCGGTGATCTTGTGCAGTTCCATCAGGTGCACGGCCTCGGCCGCCAGTTCACGCGGCCCGATCGACCGGCCCGGCGCCGTCATCACCGCCGACATGCGTGTCGTGCGCACATCGACCGGCTGGTCGAGGATGCGGCGCAGGTCGCCGTCGGTGAAGATGCCGAGCTTCATCCCTGCCGCATCGACGATCACCGTCATGCCGAGGCCCTTGCGCGACATCTCGACCAGCCCGTCCTTGAGCGGCGCATCGGGCGCGCAGCGCGGGACGTCGTCGCCCTTGCGCATCACGTCCTCGACGTGCAGCAGCAGGCGGCGGCCGAGCGAGCCGCCCGGATGCGAGCGGGCGAAGTCCTGCTCGGTGAAGCCGCGCGCCTCGAGCACCGCGACGGCGATCGCGTCGCCCATCGCGAGGGTGACCGTGGTGCTCGCGGTCGGCGCGAGGTTGAGCGGGCAGGCTTCCTCCGGCACGCTGATGTCGAGGTCGACGGCGGCCGCGCGCGCCAGCGTCGACTGCGGATTGCCGGTCAGCGCGATGAGCGGCACCCCGAGGCGCGACAGGTGGGGCAGCAGGGTCGCGACTTCGGGCGTCTCGCCGGAGTTCGAGATCGCAAGCACCACGTCGGCGCGGGTGATCATGCCGAGGTCGCCGTGGCTCGCCTCGGCCGGGTGCAGGAAGAAGGACGGCGAACCGGTGCTCGCCAGGGTCGCCGCGATCTTGCGCCCGACATGCCCGGACTTGCCCATGCCGGTCACGACGATGCGGCCGGCGCAGGCGAGGCACAGCCGGCAGGCGGCTGCGAAGCGCGCGTCGAGGCGCGCCAGCAGCGATTCGACGGCGGTAGCCTCGATCCGCAGGGCACGGCGGCCGGCGGCGAGCAATCCGGCGTCGGCGGGGGCGGGTGGCGCGGCGGCATCCGGTGCGGCGTTCATGGCGCGCCATGATACCGCCACGGCCCACAACTCTTTACTATTGCGTGATGCAGACCCACGAGATTGCCGAGCTGATCGAGGCCGCCCTGCCGGGGGCGCGCGCCCACGTCGTGTCGGAGGACAACGTGCATTTCGCCACGCGGGTGATATCGGCGGCGTTCGCCGGCAAGCGCGTGATCGCCCGCCACCAGATGATCTACGGCGCGCTCGGCGCGCGCATGGGCAACGAGATCCACGCCCTGTCGATCGATGCGCTCACTCCCGAGGAGGCCGCCGCGCGCGGCGCGGGCTAGGCGCGTGGACAAGCTGCAGATCCAGGGTGGCGTGGCGCTCGAGGGCGAAGTGCGCATCTCGGGCGCCAAGAACGCGGCGCTGCCGATCCTCGCGGGCACCCTGCTCGCCGACGGGCCGGTGACGGTCTCGAACGTCCCGCACCTGCAGGACGTCACCACGATGATCGAGCTGCTCGGTCGCATGGGCGTTGACGTCACGATTGGCGAGCGCATGCATGTGGAGGTGGACCCGACCGCGTTGCGCGAGCCGTATGCGCCATACGAACTCGTCAAGACGATGCGCGCGTCGATCCTCGTGCTCGGGCCGCTGGTCGCGCGATGCGGGCGGGCCGATGTGTCGCTGCCCGGCGGCTGCGCGATTGGCGCCCGGCCGGTGAACATCCATGTGGCGGGCCTGCAGGCGATGGGGGCCGACATCCACATCGAGGGCGGTTACATCCGTGCGCGCGCCTCGCGCCTGAAAGGCGCGCGGCTGGTGCTCGAGACCGTCACGGTCACGGGCACCGAGAACCTGATGATGGCCGCCGCGCTCGCCGCAGGCGAGACGATCATCGAGAACGCGGCGCGCGAGCCGGAAGTGGTCGATCTCGCGAACTTCATCAATTCGATGGGAGGCAAGATACGCGGCGCCGGCACCGACACGCTCGTGATCGAGGGCGTCGAGCGTCTCGGCGGCACCCACCACGACGTGCTGCCGGACCGGATCGAGAGCGGCACCTACCTGGTCGCGGGCGCGATCACCGGCGGCCGCGTGCGCATCAAGAACACGCGGCCCGATCACCTCGACGCCGTGCTCGCCAAGCTGCGGGACGCAGGCGCGACGATCGCGGTCGGCGACAACTGGGTCGAACTCGACATGCGCGGCAGGCGCCCGCAGTCGGTCGACATCCGCACCGCGCCCTATCCGGCGTTCCCGACCGACATGCAGGCGCAGTTCGCGGCGCTCGACACGGTGGCCGAGGGCGTCGGCACGATCGTCGAGACGATCTTCGAGAACCGCTTCATGCACATGCTCGAGATGCGCCGCCTCGGCGCCGAGATCCGCCTCGAGGGCAATACCGCGATCATCCGCGGCGTGCCGAAGCTCACGGCGGCGCCGGTCATGGCGACCGACCTGCGCGCCTCGGCGAGCCTGGTGCTCGCCGGCCTCGTCGCCGACGGGCGCACCGACATCGAGCGCATCTACCACATCGATCGAGGCTACGAGACGATCGAGGAAAAGCTCGCGCAGCTCGGGGCGCGGATACGGCGCGTTCCCGGCTGAGTGCCTGCGTCGGGCAGTGTGCGGCGGGCCGGAGGGGGAGCGGGACATCCGGTTCCTCACGGGTCGAGCGCCCCCGTTCCGAGGGCAAGGCCTCGAAGAGGGCGCGCCCGGATAGCGAGGAGGGGGATGAATCGCCGCGCCTCCGGCACGCAACTCGCACCACGCAGCCCACGACCCTCAGTTCGTCGTCCGCCGCTCAGTGACCTTCACCGGCACGCGCGTCTCCTGCGTGCCGCGCACGATCCCGAGCGTGATCGTCGCGCCGGGCTTGCTGGCCGCGATGCGCGTCAGTGCGTCCTGCTGGCTGCGCACGACATTGCCCGCGACGCTCGTGATGATGTCCCCCGGGCGCAGTCCGGCGGCCACCGCGGGGCTGCCGACGATCAGGTCCGTGATGACGATGCCGGCGCGCGCGAGGCCGAGCGATGCGGCCTGCGCCTCGTCGACTTCGGCCAGCACCACGCCGATCGAGCCGCGGATCACCCGGCCGTGCTCGAGGATTTCCTGCATCACGCCGCGCACGAGGTTCACGGGGATCGCAAAGCCGATGCCCTCGACGCCGAGGTTCTTGGCGAGCACCGCGGTGTTGATGCCGATCAGTTCGCCGTTCGTGTTCACGAGCGCGCCGCCCGAATTGCCGAAATTGATCGGCGCGTCGGTCTGGATGAAATTCTCGAAAGTGGCGACGCCGAGCTGGCCGCGGCCGGTTCCGCTCACGATGCCCTGCGTCACCGACTGGGTAAGCCCGACGGGATTGCCGATGGCGAGCACGACATCCCCGACGCGCAGCTGGTCCGAGCGGCCGAGCGGCATCACGGGCATCTTGCCGAGATCGACCCGCAGCACCGCGAGGTCGGTGTCGGGGTCGCGACCGACCACCGCCGCCACGGCCTGCCGGCCGTCCGCGAGCTGAACGCTGACGCGTTCCGCGTTGTCGATCACGTGGTGGTTGGTGACGATATGCCCCGCGGTGTCGACCACGACGCCCGATCCCAGCGTTTGCTCGATGCGTTGGCGGTAGCGCGGCATGGCTCCGCCGAACAGCTCGCCGAGCGAGGCCGGCGGCAGGCGTTCCTTGACGAGCCGCTCGGAATAGATGTTCGCCACGGCGGGCGCGGCGCGGTCCACGGCGTCGGCATAGCTGACCACCGGCGGTTCCCGCCTCCCGGCTGCGGCCACGGCGGGGGCTTCTGCAGCGGCCGGCAGCGCCGAGGCCGCAGGAGGCGCGCTGCTCGCCCCGCGGGCGCGCAGCAAATCGGGTCGGGCGAAGACGATCACGAAGGCAAGGGCAAGCCCGCCGACGACGGATCCGGAGAGGAAGATGAGCGCGCGGCCGAGTCGGTGCTGAGTCATGCCTGTGTATAATGCGCCGCTTCCCGGAGCACGTCACAGGCTCGTTCCGCGCGCAGGCGCGCAGGCCCGGGGACCAGGATGCGTGGAGATCTTTCGATGGCCGATATGGCGGTAACAGACGATCAGGAAGTCGATCAGAGCCGGCGGCGGTTCCTGACGGCTGCCACCGTGGCGACCGGCGCCGTGGGCGCGGCATTCGCGATCACGCCGTTCATCAAGTCGTGGAACCCTTCGGAGCGCGCCCGGGCGCTCGGGGCTCCCACTGAAGTGGACGTGTCGAAGATCGAGCCCGGGCAGATGGTGGTCACCAGCTGGCGCAAGCAGGCGATCTATGTCGTGCACCGCACGCCCGAGATGGTCGCGGCCCTGCCGCAGAACGACGCGCGGCTCAAGGACCCCGCCTCGGCCGATTCCGAGCAGCCGGACTACGCGAAGAACGAGATGCGTTCGGCCAAGGCCGACTACCTCGTGCTGATCGGCATCTGCACCCACCTCGGCTGCCTGCCGAAGCAGCACTTCGAGCGCGGTGACGCCGCGCTCGGCGCCGACTGGCCGGGCGGCTTCTTCTGCCCCTGCCACGGCTCGAAGTTCGACCTCGCGGGCCGCGTGTTCGAGGGCTCGCCCGCCTCGGTCAACCTGCGCGTCCCGCCGTACGAGTACCGCGGCGATACGCTCGTGATCGGCGTCGATGCGCAGAAAGGAGTTGCGTGATGGCGAACGCTGCCGAAGGCGCCGCCAAGGGCGGTTTCCGGGCCTGGCTCAACAAGCGCCTGCCCGTCGACGAGTTCATGCAGAGCCAGCTCGTCGGCTACTACGCGCCGAAGAATTTCAACATCTGGTACTTCTTCGGTTCGCTCGCGCTGCTGGTGTTCGTGATCCAGATCGTCACCGGCATCTTCCTCACGATGAACTACAAGCCGGGCGAGCTGACCGCGTTCGACTCGGTCGAGTACATCATGCGCGAGGTCGAGTGGGGCTGGCTGATCCGCTACATGCACTCGACGGGCGCGTCGATGTTCTTCATCGTCGTGTACCTGCACATGTTCCGCGCGCTGATGTACGGCTCGTACAAGGCGCCGCGCGAGCTGCTGTGGCTGATCGGCATGTGTACCTACCTCGCGCTGATGGCGGAAGCCTTCTTCGGCTACGTGCTGCCCTGGGGCAACATGTCGTTCTGGGGCGCGCAGGTGATCGTGAACCTCTTCGGCACGATCCCCGGCATCGGGCCGGGCCTGGTCGAGTGGATCCGCGGCGACTACGGCATCGCGGACTCGACGCTGAACCGCTTCTTCGCGCTGCACGTGATCGCGCTGCCGCTCGCGCTCGCGCTGCTGATCGTGCTGCACCTCGTGGCGCTGCGGCAGACGGGCTCGAACAATCCCGACGGCATCGAGATCAAGGCGAAGCTCGGCGCGAACGGCAAGCCGCTCGACGGCATCCCGTTCCATCCGTACTACACGCTGAAGGACATCGTCGGCGTCGGCGTGTTCCTGATCGGCTTCGCGATCGTCGTGTTCTTCGTGCCGACCTTCGGCGGCCTGTTCCTCGAGGCGCCGAACTTCACTCCGGCCAACGCGCTGTCGACACCCGATCACATTGCGCCGGTGTGGTACTTCACGCCGTTCTACGCGATCCTGCGCGCCGTGCCCGACCAGCGCCTCGGCGCGCTGCTGATGGGGCTCTCCGTGGTCGCGTTCCTCTTCCTGCCATGGCTCGATCGCAGCCCGGTGAAATCGACCCGCTATCGCGGCTGGATCTGGAAGCTCGCGCTCGCGGTGTTCACCGTGTCATTCCTCGCGCTGATGTATCTCGGCCTGATGCCCGCCGAGGGCCGGTACGTGACGCTGGCGCGGATCTTCACCGTCGGCTATTTCGCCTTCTTCGTGCTGATGCCGTTCTACACGCGCATCGACCCGGTGAAGGCCGTGCCCGAGAGGGTCAGCTACCATGCGTAAGTTCGCGATCATCGTGGCCGCGCTGGCGCTCGCGGCGCCGGCCGCCTTCGCTTCGGAAGGCGGCGGCAGCGCCGCCTGGCAGCAGTGGCACGCCGGCAATGCGCTCGGCGACCGCGCGTCGCTGCAGCGGGGCGCCCGCAATTTCATGAACTACTGCGCGGGCTGCCATTCGCTCAAGTACGTGCGCTACCAGCGCATCGGCGAGGACCTCGGCATCTCCGAAGCAGTGATGAAGGCGAACCTCGTGCCGCCGGGCGCGAAGATCACCGACTACGTCGTGTCGGCCATGCCGGCGGACTTCGCCAATGCCTCATTCGGCATCGTGCCGCCCGACCTGTCGCTGATCACGCGCTCGAAGGGCAGCGACTACGTCTACCGCTTCCTCAAGACTTTCTACCTCGACCCGAAGGCGGCGACGGGCACCAACAACCTCGCGCTGCCCGGCACGGCCATGCCGCATGTGCTGTCCGACCTGCAGGGCTTGCAGCGCGCGGTGTTCGGCACAGGCGGCCACTTCGAGAAGTTCGAGGAGGCCGTGGCGGGGCAGAAGTCGGCCGCCGAGTACGATTCGTTCGTGCGCGATACGGTCAATTTCCTCGAGTACGCCGGCGAGCCTGCCAAGCTGTCGCGTGCGACGATCGGCGTCTGGGTCGTGCTGTACCTGCTGCTGTTCACGGCGGTCGCATGGCTGCTGAAGCAGGAATACTGGAAGGACGTGCACTAGCCGCCCGGCGCCGGGCCGGGCCGCCACGGAGGACCGCGTGTCGAGCCGCCGATCCGCGATGACGCTGTTCTCGGCGCCGCACGACCCGTGGAGCCATCGGGTGCGGATCGTGCTGGCCGAGAAGGGCATCGAGGCCGACGTGGTGGACGTCGGGCCCGGCCGCTTTCCGGAGGACCTGCTCGACCTCAACCCGTACCACAGCGTGCCGACGCTGGTCGATCGCGACCTCGTGCTGTACGACGCGCGCGTCGTGACCGAGTACCTGGACGAGCGTTATCCTCATCCGTCGATGATGCCGGTCGACCCGCTCGAGCGCGCGCAGTTGCGGCTCGCGATGTTTCGCATCGAGCGCGACTGGTATGAACCTGCCTGCCGCCTCGACGCCGGGGCGGCGGGCGTGGACGCCCAGCTGCTGCGCCGGCAGCTGCGCGAGACGGTGCTGGCGAGCGCGGAGTTGTTCAAGTTGAAGCCGTTTTTCCTCTCCCCGGAATTTTCACTCGTCGACGCCTGCGTCGCGCCTATCCTGTGGCGCCTGCCGCACTACGGCATCGACCTGCCGAAGGAGTCCCAGGCCATCGCCCGCTACGCCGGGAACATCTTTCCGCGCGCGGGGTTTGGCGCGAGCCTGACCGGCATCGAGCGCAACATGCGGGCCGCCTGATGAGCGCCACGCCGAAACTCTCCCGCCGCCCCTACCTGCTGCGCGCGATGCATGAGTGGGTGGGCGACAGTGGCGGCACGCCGCACGTGATCGTCGATGCCGGTCGTCCGGGCGTGCAGGTGCCGCGCGCCTACGTGAAGGAGGGCAAGATCGTCCTCAATATCAGCACTTCGGCGACGCAACGGCTCGCGCTCGGCAATGAATGGATCGAGTTCGATGCGCGCTTCGCAGGCGTCGTGCACCACGTGAAGGTGCCGATCGCCGCGGTGCTCGGCATCTATGCGCGCGAGAGCGGCGAGGGCATGGTGTTCCCCGGCGAGGATGGCAGCCCGGAGCCGCCCGAAAAGCCGCCAGCCCCCGAAGAGCCCACGCGGCGGCCGAAGCTCAAGGTCGTCAAGTAGCCACTCAGAGCGTAAAGGCGTGCCGGATCCATTCCATCCGTGCGCCTTCGCCATCCCCTTCCTCGACGATGACATCGAATCGCGCCGGCATCCGGCGCCACTCGGGATGGGCCGCGAGCAGCAGCTGCGCGGCGCGGATCAGCCGCTGCTGCTTGCGCGGGCCGACGCTGGCGGCCGCTCCGCCAAACGCGTGCCGGGAGCGTGCACGCACTTCGACGATGACGAGCGTGACACCCTCGCGCGCCACGATGTCGATCTCGCCTGCGCGGCGGCGGAAGTTGCGCGCGAGGATCGCGAGGCCGCGCGCTTCGAGATAGTCCGCCGCGCGATCCTCGGCGGCCCGCCCGCGTTCCATGCGGTCCATGGCCATGGGTGCCGGGAGGGGCGGCGGCTCAGGGCCCCGCCGGCGCGGAGGCGCCCTCGGGGAGCAGGCGCGCCTGGCCATCCGCGATCTGCGCCCATACGAGCTCGCGGCGCACTCGCCGGTTGTCGTCGAAATGAAGCTTGCCGGTGAGGCCGTCGATGCTGGCGGCGCCGCCCGACGGCAGTGCGACCGCCAGCTGCAAGGCGTCGTAGCCGAACGCGAAGAGCTTGCCGCGGGCGGTGCCTTCCTCGCCCCAGGCGGCGCGCAGGGCGTCGTGCACCTGGGTCGAGCGCGGCCCGACATCAAACACCCAGGGCATATCCGGGAAGATCAGTCCGTCGAGGTCCCGGTTGGCGCTCGCATCCGGCGCGTAGGCGTCGGAGGTCGAATAGGTCGGCAGGTCGCCCGCGTAATGGAAGCGCAGTTGCGGTCGCAGCAGGCGCGCGGCCTGCGGTGAGGTGCTGGGCGCGAAGATGAACTGGATGTCGCCGCGCCGGCGTGGCTGGAACGCGAGCTTGCGGCCGAGGAGGTTCTCGAGGCGGCGATGGCGTGCCTTGCTCGCATCGAGGCGCAACAGTTCGGTGATGGTCACCGAGTAATCGTTCTCCGCGGGAAAGTAGCTGGCGGAGCCCGCGAGGCTGCCGCCAGCGGCCTGCAGCGCTTCGCTGAAGGCGGCGAGGACGCGCGTGCCCCAGTCGCCGGCCGGCACGAGCGCGACGCCGCGGGTGAGCCCGAGGGCAACGAGCCGTTCCGCGATCGAGCGCGCTTCGTTCTCCGGCGAGAGCGCGAACTGGTAGAAGTGCTCGGGAGCGGCTTCGCCGGCGCCGAGGAAATTGAGGGCGAGGACCGGCGGCCGGGGCCCGCCGTACTGTGCGGCATCCACCACGGCCTCGCGCAGCAGCGGCCCGACGATCACCGTGGCCCCGGCATCCCCGGCACGCGCGATCGCATCGGGGACGCTCATGCTGGCCGTGTCATACACGCGCACGCGCGGCCGCGAACCGGCGGGCGACTGGTACCAGGCCGTGAAGAAGCCGTCGCGCACCTGGGAAGCTGCGCCGGCGAGCCGGCCCGATACCGGCAACAACAGGGCGATGTGCGCGGCGCGCTCCGCCGGACGCTGCGTTCCCGCCAGCTCGACGTCGGTGCGCAGGACGTCGTATGCGGGGTGCGCGGGATAGCGGCTCCGCCAGCCCTGGATCGCGGACGCCACGGCACCCGGCTGGGTGGCAGCCAGCGCGGCGATCGGACCGAGCTCGAGCCAGCCGCGCACGATCGGGTCGAATTCGGCGGCAGGTGCGAGCCTCGCGCCCTGTTCCGCGGCAGTTCGCAGCGCCGCCAGCAGGCCGCTGCGATTCGCGAACCGCGCCTGCGGTGTCGGGAGGAACGGCTCGCGCGCCAGCGCCGCGCGTACGCCTTCCGCGTAGCGACCCGTCGCGAATGCGGCTTCGCCGCGCACTTCGAAGTAGCGCGCCGCGGGCGGTCCGGCCGAGGGCAGCGGCAGGGCGGCGATTTCCGCCCACGCGCGCGCCGCGTCGCCGCGCGCCAGCCGCAGCTCGACGCCGATGAGCTTCGCCTCGAACCCGAGGGCCGGATCGGCCGTGCCCTGCGCCGCCGTGAGCGCGCGTCCGGCCTCGTCGGGCTGGCCCGCGGCGAGCCATTCGCGCGCCGCGCGCAGCCGCAGGCTGTCCGCTGCGCTGCCCGTTGCGGCTGCCGCCAGCGCCTCGAAGGCGCGCGCCGCATCGGGGTGGCGCCCGCCCTGCGCGAGCTGCTCGGCGCGCTCCATCGAGGGTGCGGGCGTCGCCCGTGGTCCGCTCGCCGTGCAGGCGCCGAGCACGAAGGCGGCGATCGCAAGCAGGGCCGCGTGGCGGGCGCAGTCAGTCGTCCGGGGAACCCACATGTGTTGCTTCGCTCTTGGTCGGGCGGCACGATGCCGGGGGTGGTGTCCGGGAGATTATAGTGGGTACAACCGCAGGCCGAATCGACGTGATCGCCACGCCCATCGGCAATCTCGGCGACTTGTCGCCGCGCGCGCGCGACGCGCTCGCGCAGGCCGACCTGGTCGCCGCGGAGGACACGCGCCGCACGGTGCAGCTGCTCGCCGCGATGGGCCTGTCGCGGCCCGTCACGTCGCTGCATGAACACAACGAATCCGCGCGCATCGGCGAGCTCATGGCGCGGCTCGAGGCCGGCGCCGTGATCGCGCTGGTGAGCGATGCGGGCACGCCGCTGCTGTCCGACCCGGGCTACGAACTGGTGCGCGCGGCGCGTGCGGCGGGCCACGAGGTGCGCGCCGTGCCCGGCCCTTCGGCCATCACCGCCGCGCTCAGCATCGCCGGCATCCCGACGGCGCGCTTCTGCTTCGAGGGCTTCCTGCCGGCGCGCGGCCGCGAGCGCCGCGAGCGCCTCGCCCAGCTCGCGCACGAGCCGCGCACGCTCGTGTTCTTCGAGGCCCCGCATCGCATCCAGGAAAGCCTTGCCGACATCACCGCGGCCTTCGGCGCGGAGCGCGAGGCGGCGCTCGGCCGCGAGCTCACCAAGGCCTTCGAGAGCGTGTATCGCGGGACGCTCGCCGGGCTGTCGCAGCGCGCGCGCGATGACGCGAACGTTGCCCGTGGCGAGATCACGCTGGTCGTCGCGGGGGCGCCGGACGTGGCGGCGAGTGCCGTGGCGCCGGCCGAACTCGGCCGCATCGTGGCGCTGCTCGCGAAAGAGCTGCCGCCGAGCAAGGCCGCGTCGCTGGCCGCCCAGATCACCGGCGCGCGGCGCAGCGATGCCTATGACGTCGCGGTCCGCCTCGCGGGAGGTGTATCCTCGCGCGCGGAGTCGGCCGGGTAATCGCTGTGTCTGCTTCGGCAGGCAGGGAGGAAAGTCCGGGCTCCTGCGGACGAGGTGCCAGGTAACGCCTGGGGGGCGTGAGCCCACGGAAAGTGCAACAGAGAGCAGACCGCCTCTTCCGCAAGGGGGAGGTAAGGGTGAAAGGGTGCGGTAAGAGCGCACCGCGCCGGTGGCAACACTCGGCGGCACGGCAAACCCCACCTGGAGCAAGGCCAAATAGGGAAACAGCGGGTAACCGCAGCGCATGTCCGCGCGTGTTTCCGGGTAGGCCGCTCGAGGTCCCTGGCGACAGGGATCCCAGAGGAATGATTGCCCACGACAGAACCCGGCTTACAGGCCGACTCCATCTTAACTACTGTATAAGCTTCAGCGCCCAAGCCCCTGATAGCTAAGCGGTCGGCGCGCCCGAGCCACCTCCCGGGAGGCGCCGGACGAACGTAAGTTCTTGTCGGCCCGCGACTTTTTCCCTCGATTCGCGTTGACAGTGCCCGGGCGCATTCCTATAGTGGCGCCAAGTGGGAGAAAGTGGGGAGAAATGGGTTCCTTCGGGGCCCATCGAGCATGTTCCGCGGTGCAACAAAAGTGACGCTCGACGACAAGGGCCGGATGGCGCTGCCCACCCGGTATCGGGCGGCCATTGCCGAGCGGTGCGAGGGGCACCTCATCGTCACCGTGGACCGCGACCAGTGCCTCCTCGTCTATCCGCTGCCCGACTGGGAGCAGATCGAACGCAAGTTGATGAGCCTGCCGAGCCTGCATGCGCAGGCGCGAAGGCTCCAGCGACTGATGGTGGGTCATGCCACCGATCTCGAACTGGACGGGCACGGGCGCTTCCTGCTGCCGCCGGAGCTGCGCGAGTTTGCAGCGCTCACGCGGCACGCGATGTTGGTGGGGCAGGGCAATCGCTTCGAGCTGTGGGACGAAGCGCGGTGGAACGAGCGGCGCGACGCATGGCTCGCGCACGAAGAGGCAGTGACGGACCTGCCGGCGGAGCTCGATTCGCTGTCGCTCTGATTGGCGGGGCATTTTGACGGGGAAGGAGGCGGACGCGGACCGCTTCAGGGGGCCGGGCGCGATGGATGAGCACAAAGCGGTGCTTGTCGACGAAGTGCTGGCTGGACTCGACCCGAAGGCGGACGGTCTTTACATCGATGCGACGTTCGGGCGCGGCGGGCACACGGCACGGATACTCGAAACCCTGGGTGGAGAAGGGCGCGTGCTCGCGCTCGACCGCGACCCGGAGGCCGTCGCAGCGGGCCGCCTGCGCTTTGCGTCCGAAATGCGGCTTGCGCTCGTCCAGGCGGCATTTGCCGATCTTCGGCAGGTCGTGCACGACCACGCGGGCGGCCGGCCGGTTGCGGGCGTGCTCTTCGATCTCGGCGTGTCCTCGCCGCAGCTCGACCAAGCCGCACGCGGCTTCAGCTTCGCGAAGGACGGTCCGCTCGACATGCGCATGGATCCGGCACGCGGCGAGCCTGTCGCGGCGTGGCTGGCGCGTGCGCCAGTCGATGAAATGCGCGAAGTGATCGCCACCCTCGGCGAAGAGCGCTTCGCACGCCGCGTCGCGGAGGCGATCGCCGCCGCGCGCCAGCGCGCGCCGATCGAGCGCACGCGCCAGCTTGCGGAGATCGTCGCCGGCGCGGTGCGCACCCGCGACGGCAAGCATCCGGCGACGCGCACTTTCCAGGCGCTGCGCATGCACGTGAATGACGAACTCGGCCAGTTGCGTCGCGGCCTCGAGGCCGCCGCCGGCCTGCTGGCGCCGCACGGCCGGCTCGCCGTGATCGCCTTCCATTCGCTCGAGGATCGCCTGGTCAAGGATTTCCTGCGGCGCGAATCGAGCATCGACCCGGTCCTCGCGAAGCTGCCCGTGACGCCGCCCCACGCGGTGCCGCGCCTGCGCCTCGTCGGCGCCAGGCGCAAGGCCGGCGACGCCGAGGTGGCCGCCAATCCGCGTGCCCGCAGCGCCGTGCTGCGGGTCGCCGAGCGCGTCGCGTGACGGGCCCGTCGCGCAAGGCGGTCCTGCTCGCCGTGCCGCTGCTCTGGGTGCTCGCGCTCGGATCGGCGGCGGGCGCGATCTGGGCGAAACATCGCTCGCGCCAGCTCTTCATCGAGCTCGAGCGGCTCAATGCCGCGCGCGACGAACTCGAAGTCGAGTGGGGCCAGCTGCAGCTCGAGCAGAGCGCCTGGTCGACGCACGCCTTCGTCGAGAATGTCGCGCGCGCGCGCCTGCATATGGCGACGCCCGCGCCGCAGGACATCGAGATCGTGCGGCCATGATGCGCGACCGGCGCGGCAAGGAGCGGGGACGCGGCGGGCGGCGCCAGGGCGGCGGCGAGTCGACGCCGCGCTCGTTCCGCATCCGTTCGCTCACCTTGTTCGGCGTGCTGGTCGCGGCGGCCGCCGGCCTGCTGTGGCGCGCGGTCGACCTGCAGCTCATGGACCACGGCTTCCTCGCGAGCCAGGGCGATGCCCGCTACTCGCGCGTCGCGGCCATCGCGGCCCATCGGGGCACGGTGACCGACCGCTACGGCGAGCCGGTCGCGGTCAGCACCCCGGTCGATTCCGTGTGGGTGAACCCGAAGGAGCTCGCGCTCGCGACCGACCAGCTGCCGCGGCTCGCGAAGGCCCTCAAGCTCGACAAGAACGACCTCGCGCGCCGCGTCACCTCGAACCTCGATCGCGAGTTCCTCTACCTGCGTCGCCACATGCGCCCCGCCGATGCCGCGCGCATCAAGGCGCTCGGCGTCCCCGGCGTGTACCTCGTGCGCGAATACCGCCGCTACTATCCGTCGGGCGAGGTCGTCGGCCACCTGCTCGGCTTCACGAGCGTCGACGACACGGGCCAGGAAGGGCTCGAACTCGCCTTCGACCACTGGCTCGCGGGCGAGGACGGCGCCAAGCGCGTGATCCAGGACCGCTACGGCCGCGTCGTGCAGGACGTGGAGAGCATCCGGCCGGTGCGACCGGGCCGCGACCTCGTGCTGTCGATCGACCTGCGCATCCAGTACCTCGCCTATCGGGAGCTGAAGGCCGCGATCCGCGAACAGCGCGCCAAGTCGGGCTCGGTGATCGTGCTCGACGTCGACTCCGGCGAAGTGCTCGCGATGGTGAACCAGCCGGCCTACAACCCGAACGACCGCGACCAGATCAATGCGCGCAGCTACCGCAACCGCGCCGCGACCGACATCCTCGAGCCGGGCTCGTCGATCAAGCCGTTCGTGATCGCGGCGGCGCTCTCGTCGGGCAAGTACAACGAGCGCAGCATCGTCGACACCTCGCCGGGATTCATCCGCGTGGGCGCAAAGCCGATCGAGGACAAGCACAACCTCGGCCGCATCGACCTCGCGACGATCCTCGCCAAGAGCTCGAACGTCGGCATGACGCATGTCGCGCTCTCGCTCGATCCCGAGCAGTTGTGGGGCACGCTGACGCGGCTCGGCTTCGGGCAGGTGACGACGAGCGGCTACCCGGGCGAATCGGCGGGCCTGCTGCCGCACTGGTCGCACTGGCGGCCAATCGGCATCGCCACGATGTCGTACGGCTACGGGCTATCGGTGACGCCACTGCAGCTCGCGCACGCCTACGCGACGATCGGTGCCGGCGGCATGTCGCGGCCGGTCTCCTTCCTGCGCGTCGACGCGGCACCCGTCGGAGATCGCGTGCTCGACGAGCGCGTGTCGCGCGAGCTCGTGCACATGCTCGAGTCCGTCGTGTCGCCCGACGGCACCGGCCTGCGCGCGGCGATCCCGGGCTATCGCGTCGCAGGCAAGACCGGCACGGCCTGGAAATCGAATGCGGGCGGCTACTCGACCGACCGGTACATGGCGGTGTTCGGCGGGGTCGCGCCGGCCACCCATCCGCGGCTCGCGGCCGTCGTGATCATCGACGAGCCGGGCGCCGGCAAATTCTACGGCGGCGACGTCGCCGCGCCCGTGTTCTCCCGCGTGGTCGGCGGGGCGTTGCGGCTGATGGCCGTCGCGCCGGACGCGGCGATCGACGAGTCCGGTGCGCCGACCGGCAATCCGGCGCCGGCTCGACAACAGGTGGCGCTGCGATGATGCGCGCCTCCCTCACGCCACCGCGTGCGCTCGCGGAGCTGCTGCCCGAAATGAGCGGTGTTCCAGTGCAGCTCGAAGTGACCGATCTCACCGTGTCGAGCGCCGAAGTGCGCCCGGGCGGCGCCTTCCTCGCCTGTGCCGGCAGAAGGACGCATGGGCTCGCGCACGCCGCGGAGGCGATCGAGCGCGGTGCGCGCGCGATCCTGTGGGAGCCCGGCGCAGGCGTGCGCGCACCGGAATTCCCGTCGAACATCTTCGCGCTGCCGGTGCCCGGCCTGCACGCCCAGCTCGGGGCGATCGCCGATCGCTTCTTCGGCGCGCCCTCGGCCGCGCTCACGCTGGTGGGCATCACCGGGACCAACGGCAAGACGACCACGGCCTGGCTCACGGCGCAGGCGCTCGCCGCCTGCGGGCGGCGCGCGAGCTACAGCGGCACGCTCGGTTACGGATTTCCGGGCGACCTGCATGCGGCCACGCACACGACGCCCGATGCCATTTCGGTGCAGCGCCAGCTCGCCGCACTGCGCGCGGCGGCCGCGGATTGCGTCGCAATGGAAGTCTCGTCGCACGCGCTCGACCAGGGGCGCGTGGCCGGCGTGCGATTCCATACCGCCTTGTTCACCAACCTCACGCGCGATCACCTCGACTACCACGGCACGATGTCAGCCTACGGCGCCGCGAAGGCCACGTTGTTCGACTGGCCGGCGCTCGCCGCGCGCGTCATCAATGTCGACGATCCGTTCGGCGCCGGGCTCGCGCAACGCCACCGCGGCTCCGCCGTGCGCCTCACGACCGTCTCGCGACAGGAGCGTGCGAGCGTGCGCGCGACCGCGACCCGCGCGACGCCGCGCGGCCTCGAGCTCGACATCGAGACCGACTGGGGCGCCGGCACGCTCGCCACGCGGCTGGTTGGCGACTTCAATGCCGACAATGCGCTCGCCGTACTCGCGACGCTGTTGTCGTGGGACGTACCGTTCGCCGCGGCCCGGCGCGCGCTCGGCGAGTGCACGGCACCGTCGGGACGCATGGAGACCTTCGGCGGCGAGCGGGGCGCGCCGCTTGCGATCGTCGACTATGCCCACACGCCCGATGCCCTCGACAAGGCGCTCGCGGCGGCCCGCGCCCATTGCGATGGCCGGCTGAGCGTGGTGTTCGGCTGTGGTGGCGACCGCGATCCCGGCAAGCGCCCGCTGATGGGCGCGATCGCGGGCCGGCGGGCCGACCGCATCTGGATCACCGACGACAACCCGCGCACCGAGAACGCCGCGCTGATCGCCGCCGCGATCGCCGAGGGTGTCGCGGCCGGCCGCGATTGCCGCGTCGAGCATGACCGCGCAACGGCCATTCGCAGTGCGCTCAATGCGGCTCAGGCGGGCGATGTCGTGCTGGTGGCTGGCAAGGGACACGAGGACTACCAGGTCGTCGGCCACGAGCGCCGTCCGTTCAGCGACCAGGCGATCGTGCGCGCCGCGCTCGCCGGGCGCGCCGTCGCGGAGCCGCGCACATGACAGCGACCCGCACGCTCGCGGGATTCGCCGCCGACTGCGGCGGCACGCTGCACGGCGCCGATCGCGCCTTCAGCGGCATCTCGACCGATACACGCACGCTCGCGGCGGGCGAGGTGTTCGTCGCGCTGACCGGCCCGCGCTTCGTCGCGAGCGAGTTCGTCGGTGCCGCAGCCGCGGCCGGTGCGGCGGCCGTCGTCATTCCCTCGCGGCAGGATGCGGCGATCGCGCAGATCGTGGTGCCCGATACGCTCGCGGCGCTGACGCAGGCCGCCGCCGCCTGGCGCCGCCGTTTCACGCTGCCGCTGATCGGCGTCGCGGGCAGCAACGGCAAGACGACCGCGAAGGAAATGACCGCCGCGATCCTCGCCGCGGCCGGCCGCTGCCTCGCGACCCGGGGCAATCTCAACAACCATATCGGCGTGCCGGTGACCCTGCTGCGGCTCGATCCCGTGCACGATTTCGCCGTCATCGAGATCGGCGCCAACCACCCGGGCGAGGTGGCCGCGCTCGCGGAGATCGCCCGGCCGGACATCGGGCTCGTGACCAATGCGGGCGCCGAGCATCTCGAGGGCTTCGGTTCGCTCGAGGGCGTCGCGCGCGCGGAAGGCGAGTTGTTTGCGGCGCTCGCGCCGCAGGGCGTTGCCGTCGTGAATGCGGACGACGCGTTCTGCGGCCTGTGGCGCGGCATGACGCGCGCGCGCGTCGTGACCTTCGGCCTCACGGCCGAAGCGGATTTCCATGCGCGCGACATCGCAACCGAAGTGACCGCGGAGGGCTTCGCAACGCACTTCACGCTGCGGTCGCCATCGGGCGCCATCGCCATCCGCATGCGGCTCGCGGGCCGGCACAACGTCGCCAATGCGCTCGCCGCCGCCGCCGCCGCGATGGCGGCCGGTGCGCGGCTCGAGCAGGTCGCCGCGGGGCTCGCCTCGATGCGGGCGGTCAAGGGCCGGCTCAACTTCCGCACGACGCGCGCCGGTGCCTGGCTGATCGACGATTCCTACAACGCCAACCCGAGTTCCATGCGGGCCGGCATCGACGTGCTGGCCGACCTCGCCGGCCGCCACTGGCTCGCGATCGGCGACATGGGTGAACTCGGCGAGCACGCGCAGGCGGCGCATGTCGAGGTGGGCCGCTACGCGCGCGAGCGTGGCATCGAGCGCCTGTTTGCGACCGGGCCGCTCGCGGCGCTCGCAGTCGAGGCCTTCGGCGCGGGCGGGCGCTGGTTCCCGGACGCCGAGACCCTGGCGCGCGAGCTCGACGCGGCACTCTCGGAGGGCGTCAGCCTGCTGGTGAAGGGTTCCCGGTCCAATCGCCTCGAGCGCGTCGTCGATGCGCTCGCCGGCGCGCGTGACGCGGGTTAAGGGGGGAAGGTGCTGTACTGGCTCGCCAAGGAACTGACCGCCGAATACACGGGCTTCAACGTCTTCTCGTACCTGACGCTGCGCGCGATCCTCGCGACGATGTCGGGGCTCGCGATTTCGCTGCTCGTCGGCCCGGGCATGATCGCGCGCCTCTCGCGCTACCAGGTGGGCCAGGTCGTGCGCAAGGACGGGCCGCAGACGCACCTGCCGAAGGCGGGCACGCCGACGATGGGAGGCGCGCTGATCATCGTCGCGATCTTCATCGCGACGCTGCTGTGGGCGGACCTGTCGAACCGCTTCGTCTGGGTGGTGCTCGGCGTCACCTTCGCCTTCGGCGCAATCGGCTTCTACGACGACTACCTGAAACTCGTGGTGGGCAACTCGCGCGGCCTGGTCGCCCGCTGGAAGTACTTCTGGCAATCCGTGGCCGGCCTGGCGGCGGCGGCGGTCCTTTTCTACACGGCGAGGTCGCCGGCCGAGACCACGCTCTACCTGCCGATCCTGAAGAGCGTGGCGCTGCCGCTGTCGGCCATCGGCTTCATCGGCCTCGCCTACCTGATGATCGTCGGCATGAGCAACGCGGTGAACCTCACCGACGGGCTCGACGGG
>WBZN01000161.1_pt1 | contig 91559 bp, 87 predicted proteins | sample 5204281 | NCBI WGS metagenome assembly WBZN01 (sample SAMN12344347, study PRJNA552823) | activated sludge metagenome | biome: Activated sludge suspended growth; feature: Nitrification reactor; material: Wastewater; isolation source: activated sludge from nitrification reactor of wastewater... | reverse complement strand
CTCAGCGATGTGATCGCACGCATCCCGGAGCACAAGGCCAATAGGCTCTCCCAACTGCTGCCTCAGAACTGGCAGCCCTTAGCAAAGTAGTTCAGCTTTGCAAGGGGTGGTTGGCAGGAGGCTTACCAAACACCAGCACGGCGCCCGGATCGGTCAAAAACCGCATCCTTGTCCGCTCCAACCAGCGGTGGCCCAGATCGGGGAGCGGGATCACGGGTTCCATAAGCATTGGCTTTTCACAAGTGCTCTTCAGCAGTTCGCCATCGCAGTGTATTTCAATACGGAACCAAGCCCGGAATTGTTACCCATCCCTGGCCTGGGAACAGCATTCGTGCAGGACCAGGTAAGCCGATGAATGCCTACTTTGCGGATCAACCCATTGCATATAGGGTGCCTTACAGCTGCATAAACCGTTCAAGCCCATGAAGATCATTGCCACCGGCCTGCTCCTTGCCCTGCTCGTTGCAGGGTGCCGGTACACTTGCGTGGAAGCCACCGGGCCGGTGGAAGATCGCCGGATGGAAATTGCACCATTCCAAGCCGTAGCGGTGAGCGGTGCATCCACGGTGACCTTGGAAAAAGGAGACGTACAGCAAGTGGTGGTCTCCGCGCAGGCCGATGTGATCGACCTGCTGAAGACGGAAGTGTCCGGCGGGGTGTGGGACATCAGCACCAAGCAGTGCTGGAATTCCGACCACGGCATCCGTGTACGGATCATTACCCCAACCCCGATCACCTCCATCCAAGTCACCGGCAGCGCGGAAGTGGACGCCGGCAATGTGTTCAGCGTGGAGCGCGCCAAGCTCACCACCTCGGGCAGCGGGTCCATCCGAGTGGCCGAGGTCAATGCCAAGGAGCTGGACCTGGGCATTTCCGGCAGCGGGTCCATCACCGTTCGGGGCACCTGCACTGAAATGGACGGACAACTCTCGGGCAGTGGCAACTTGCAGGCAGCAGACCTCGCCGCCAATGCGGTGCGCCTGGCGGTATCGGGCAGCGGCAACGCCACGGTGAAGGCCATCAGCAGCTTGGATGCCGACGTATCCGGCAGCGGTGAAGTGCGCTACAGCGGCAAGCCCCAGGTGAAGTCCACCATCTCCGGAAGCGGGTCTGTAACTCCGTTGCCATGAACCATCCGCTCACCCTGTTGGCCCTGGCCCTCTTGGCCGCCTGTTCCACACCCGAAAGCTCTTCTGCACCTGCGGTACCGGTGGCAGGTGCCAACTCCCTCCCCACCTTGGCCGGTGCCCGTGCGTTCCATCGGTTGGACCTGCCCAATCTGGCCGACAATGTGCGCGATGATACCCTGCTGATCCACACCACGTACGCCTTGGGAAACGGAGAGTTCGTAATGGCGGCGATGAACCAGGCCGGCTCACGCGAAGGCTTGCGCCTGATCTTGTACCGCCCACGGCCGGATAGTTCCGCAGAAGTGCTGGCCACCTCCAAGCCCGCGTATGACAGCGAAGTGATGCTGCCTACCTGTTTCAGCTCCGGAGACACGGCGGACGGCCTTGTCCTGCTGGCCAACTATGGCGCCCGTGACAGTTGGGGCCAAAACGTCTTCTTGCTGAAGAACCACCGCTTCACCGACCTGGGATGGCTGGACGTGGCCGGGCGCACCTGGGAACACGGCCCCGACGGGCTGCAGCAGCGCCGGCTCAACCTGGCTCCCATGACCGGGGTGAGCGGCGGCGGCGGCCAGTTCGAATTCACCTTCAACACGGACAGTGTGCTACTGTATGATGACCTGGCAGGCAGTACTGAGGTGATGTTTCCTGCCAGCCGGATCCGCTACCGTTACAACGGCAGTAAAATGCAGTTGCTGGTGGACGGCCAAGTCCGCCAACGACAAGAGCCGCTGTAAGGGCGCGGTAGCTGGCAAAGCGACCGACCGGGGTTGTGCCGTTCGGCCATCCCTGCGGGAAAAGTTATGCGTGCATAGCAATTTACTCTACCTTCGGGCATCCATGAAGCCGGAAGAAACCATCGACCATCCCATCCGTTGGGCATGGCACCGCATCGCACGGCGCTACAATACCGAAGCCACCAAGCATGGCGGTTCCATGAGCATCGGCTATGCGCTGCTGAACATCGATCCCGAAGGGACGCCCAGCACCAAGCTGGGGCCCAAAATGGGCATGGAGCCGCACAGCCTCACGCGCACCCTGCGCAACATGGAGGAAAAAGGCCTGGTGCAACGCTTGCCCGACGGAACCGATGGCCGCATGATGCGCATTGTGCTCACAGCGGAAGGCAAACGCATGCGGGATGTCAGCAAAGTGGCCGTGATCCGTTTCAACGAGCTGGTGCAGTCCAGCATTCCGGCCCGGGACCTGCACACCTTCCACGCGGTGATGAACAAGATCAATGAGTTGTTGGACAACGACGAACACTTCAAATGAACAAGAACACGCAACAGCGGCACATCCGCAGGGTCGCCATTCTGGGCAGCGGGGTGATGGGTTCACGCATCGCCTGCCACTTTGCCAATGCTGGCGCCGAGGTGCTGCTTTTGGACATCGTACCCAAGGAGGGCCCGGACCGGAACAAGATCGTCAACGACGCCTTGGCCGCCACCCTCAAGAGCAACCCCTCCCCCATCTACGACAAGCGCTTCGCCAAACGGATCACCACGGGCAACTTCGAGGACGACCTGCAGCGGATCAAGGACTGCGACTGGGTGATCGAAGTGGTGGTTGAACGGCTGGACATCAAACAGCAGGTGCTGGCGAACGTGGAGAAGTACCGCACGCCGGGCACCTTGATCACCACGAACACGAGCGGCATCCCCATCCACGCCATCGCCCAAGGGCGCAGTGAAGACTTCCGCAAGCACTTCTGCGGCACGCACTTCTTCAACCCGCCGCGCTACCTGCCGCTGTTGGAGCTGATCCCGGGCCCGGACACCGATCCCGCAGTGATGGCCTTCCTGGAAGTTTACGGACAGCGCGTGCTCGGCAAGGTTGCCGTTCAGGCCAACGACACCCCGGCATTCATCGCCAACCGGATCGGCGTTTACTGCATGCTGGACGCCTTCCACACAGCGGTGGACATGGGCATGACCGTGGAAGAAGTGGATCGCCTTACCGGCCCGGTGCTCGGGCACCCCAAGAGCGCCACCTTCCGTACGGCCGACGTGATCGGATTGGACACCCTGGCCAAGGTGGCCGCCGACCTGAGGACCTACTGCCCCAACGACGAACGCAACGACCTGTTCACACCGCCCACCTTCTTAACGAGCATGTTGGAGCAAGGCCTGCTGGGCAGCAAAACCGGCAAAGGCTTCTACTTCAAGGACCGCAGCAATCCCAAAGCCGAGATCCTCTCGCTGGACCTGAACACCTTGGCCTACACCCCGCAGGCCAAGCCCAAGTACGCCACGCTGGAAGCCGCGAAAAAAGAGGACAACCTGCGCAAGCGCATCCCGCTGCTCTATGCGGGCAACGACAAGGCCGGTGAATTCTACCGCAAAACCTTTCACGGCCTCTTCGCCTACGTGAGCCATCGCATCCCCGAGATCACCGACGCGCTGTACAAGTTGGACGCCGCACTCCGTGCCGGTTTCGGGTGGGAAATGGGCCCCTTTGAAACATGGGATGCGCTCGGCGTGAAGAAGGTATTGGAGCCGGGGGGGGCCAAGGTGGCACCGTGGGTTGATGAAATGATCGCTGCAGGCCATACTTCCTTCTATAAGATCGAAGGCGGCAACCGCCTCTACTATGATCCCGCGAGCAAGGGCTACAAACCCGTGCCGCGCGCGGAAGGCACCATCGTGCTGGCCGACCTGCCCGAGAGCGCGGTGGTGTGGAAGAACAAGGACGTCACCGTGCGCGACCTGGGCGACAGCATCCTGTGCGTGAGCTGGAGCAGCAAGATGAACACCTTCGGAGCGGCGGTGATCCAAGGCCTCAACAAGGCCATCGACCTCGCCGAACAGGGCTACAAGGGCCTGGTGGTGTACAACGACGGCGCGCTCTTCAGCGCGGGCGCCAACGTGGGCATGATCTTCATGATGGCCGTGGAGCAGGAATACGACGACCTGGACATGGCCATCCGCACCTTCCAGAACACCATGATGCGGATGCGCCACAGCAGCATCCCCGTGGTTGCCGCGCCGCACCAGCTCTGCCTCGGCGGCGGCACCGAGCTCTGCCTGCACGCGGACAAGGTGGTGGCGCATGCCGAGACCTACATGGGCCTGGTGGAATTCGGCGTGGGCGTGATCCCCGGCGGCGGTGGTACCAAGGAATTCGCCCTGCGCCTCAGCGACGAGCTGAATGAAGGCGACATCCGCATCAACGCGCTGCGCGAGCGCTTCCTCACCATCGGCCAGGCCAAAGTGAGCACCAGCGGCGAAGAGGCGTTCGGCCTCGGCTACCTGCGCCGCGGCACCGACGAGGTGATCGTGAGCCGCGTGCACCAGCTGGCCTACGCCAAGGCCTGTGCACTGGACCTCTGGGAGAAGGGCTACACCAAACCGCCGATGCGCAAGGACATCAAGGTGCTGGGCCGCGAAGGCCTGGGCATCGTGTACATCGGCGCCAACAGCATGCAGAGCGGCCATTACATCAGCGAGCACGACACGCTGATCTCGCAGAAGCTCGGCCACGTGCTCTGCGGCGGCGACCTGTCGGAGCCTACCGAAGTGAGCGAACAATACCTGCTGGACTTGGAGCGGAAGGTCTTCCTCGAACTCTGCATGCAGCGCAAAACGCTGGAGCGCCTACAGTCGATCATTACCAGTGGGAAGGTGTTGCGGAATTGAGGGATTGTCCGATGTCTTATGCAAGATTGAAGGATTGCTGAACTGGATCTTGTCCCATGTCCGATGCAAGTCTGAAGGACTGCAAATGCCTGATGGTTACGACTGCTCAAACTCAAACCCTGAACCATGAACCGCTTCAAGAACCTGGTCGTATGGCAGCAAGCGCTTGAACTTTCGGTGGAAGTCTATCGTGCGACGGAGAAGTTCCCCAAGAAGGAAGTCTATGGATTGGCGAGTCAGATGCAGCGAGCGGGGGTCTCGATCCCCAGCAATATCGCGGAGGGTGCCGCCCGCAATCACGATGGTGAGTTCTTCCACTTCCTAGGGATCGCCTGCGGTTCAGCAGCCGAGCTCGCCACGCAGACGATCATCGCCGAACGTTTGGGTTACATTGAGAAGGCACAAGCGGACAAGATCCTTGGAGAGACAGAACACATCATGAACCGGGTCTTCAAGCTTCAGCAACAACTCGAAACTAAGCACAAGAAGCGCCCAGCGCGCAGCTAGCCCGCTTGTCCTATGTCCGATGCAAGATTGTCTCACGCCAAATGCGCCGCGCGGTTGACCAGCGCCGCATTGACAATCCTGCAACAGACAGGGGACATAAGACAACACGCGTCAACCGCATAAGACAGTCCTTCATCGGACATAAGACAAGCACTATGAACGCATACATCATCGCCGGTTTCCGCAGCGCAGTGGGCAAAGCCCCGCGCGGCAAATTCCGTTTCACCCGTCCGGACGACCTGGCCGCCAAGGTGGTGCACCGCCTGATGGCGAGCGTGCCGAACCTGGCGCCCGAGCAGGTGGACGATGTGATCGTGGGCAACGCGACGCCCGAGGCCGAGCAGGGCCTGAACATCGGCCGCATGATCAGCCTCATGGGCCTCAGCACCGACAAGGTACCGGGCATGACGGTGAACCGTTATTGCAGCAGCGGCAGCGAAACCATCGCCATCGCCGCGGCCAAGATCCAGAGCGGGCAGGCGGATTGCATCATCGCCGGCGGCGTGGAGTGCATGAGCCCCATCCCCTTCGGCGGCTGGCGCATCGTGCCCAACTACGAGGTGAGCAAGGTGAGCCCCACCTACTACTGGGGCATGGGCCTAACGAGCGAGGCCGTGGCGCGCGACTTCAAGGTGAGCCGCGAAGACCAGGATGCCTTCGCCCTGAAGAGCCACGAGAAAGCGCTGGCCGCTATTGCCACCGGAAGGTTCAAGGACGAGATCGTGCCGGTGGAGGTGGAGCGCGTGTACCTCGACGAGAAGGAAAAACGCCAAGTGGAGAAGTACGTGGTGGATACCGACGAAGGTCCGCGCGCGAGCACCTTGGAGGCGCTGGCGAAATTGAAGCCGGTGTTCGACGCCAAAGGAGCTACCACGGCGGGCAACAGCAGCCAGACGAGCGATGGCGCGGCCTTCGTGCTGGTGGTGAGCGAACGCATGCTGAAGCAACTGAACGTAAAACCGATCGCACGCCTCCTCTCCTACCACGTGGCCGGCGTGGAGCCGCGCATCATGGGCATCGGTCCGGTGGCGGCCGTGCCGAAGGCGCTGGAGAAGGCGGGGCTGAAGCTGAACGACATCGGGCTGTTCGAGCTGAACGAGGCCTTCGCGTCGCAATCGCTGGCGGTGATCCGCGAGCTGGGGCTGAACCCCGACATCGTGAACGTGAACGGCGGCGCCATTGCGCTGGGGCATCCGCTGGGGTGTACGGGGGCGAAGCTGAGCGTGCAGCTCTTCAACGAGATGCGGCGCCGGAAGCAGAAGTACGGCGTGGTGACGATGTGCGTGGGGACCGGGCAGGGGGCGGCGAGTGTGTTTGAATTGCTCAACTGATGAAGCATGAAGTTCATTGGGGCGTTCCGGCTCGTCCTTCGGCTCCGCTCTGCTGCGCTCAGGGTCTCGCCGTCGGGCCATTCGCTCGTAGTCCTCGCCTCCTTCGTCGGCTGTGGGCTACCCGCTGCTGTCCCTAACGCGAAATGCAGAGCCTACCTTGACCAACAACCAACACCACCAACTATGGCAATCGTGAAAGAAGTCACCTCATTCGAGGACATCAAGGTTCAGATCGTCACCTCGTCCCCTGACCTTCTCGTGTATGTGACGAAGAGCAAGTCCGAAGCGAAGGGCAGTGATGCCGTCTGGTACTTCGACACCTCGTTCGTGGAGAAGAAGATCAAGTTCGTCACAAGCTTCCCTGATTTGAAGATCCAGTACGTCAACTCAAAGCGAGACGCGGGATGGAAGAACAAGACGCACAAGCTGCAGAACAGGATCGGCTAACAAGATGAGCAAGGTCCATTACTTCCCTCGCTATCATCAGCGCGAGAATGTCATCACGAACAACACGCTGCTGCTGTTCAACCTGATAAACAAGGAAAGCCCTGTGCTTTTCGAAGCAGTTCTGAACACCCTCTTCGAGGAGCAGGCGGAATTGTCGATCGGGATACAGGTAGAGCAGCAAGGCCGGATCAAGCATGGTACAGTGCCTGACGCTAACATCAGCCAACAGAGCTTCAGGCTGGTTATCGAGACCAAAAGGGGGACTGAATTCCATCGAGGTCAGATCGAAGGGCATCTGAGCGCTTTCGGCGACGAGGCCGTGAAGGTCCTGTTGCTCTTGGGCAATGAGCGCATAAATGACCCCACCCTAAACAAACTGCTACCAACTGATCACGATCTCAGGGGAGTACGAATCATTTCCCGCTCGTTCGAGGATGTGATCAGGGCAGTGCGCGAAAGCACATCGGAACGGGATATGGAATTGCGGGACTTGGTGGATGACTACCGCCAGTTCTGTGACTCGATGAACGTGCTTCCATGGTCGAAGTATTGGTTAAGGGCGAACACGGCCAACCGGAGCAGGGCGGAGAACTTGAAATATGGTGTGTACTACGAGTCCTTGGACAAAGGCACATTCGACCACCACTACCTCGGACTATACGGAGACAAAGAGGTCTTTGCTATCGGGGAAATGGTGAACTCAGTGAAGGCGGAACTGAAAGATGGCGAACTGGTGAACGTGGAGTCAGACAAGGGCAAGGAAGTGACGGCAGATCAACGCGACCGGATCAAGGCGATCATCAGCGCTGCGAAGGTTGGCATTGGTGGATACGATGTCTCAAAGGGCTGTCGGTTCTTCGTCGTCGACAAGTTTCATGAGACCCACTTCAAGAAGTCCACACCCTTCCCAATTCGCAAATGGCGCGACTTTGATCTACGAGACTACTTGGGCAAGGATCTCAACGAGTTGCCGCCGGTCGCAGAGATTGCCAAGCGGCTCCAAAGCATGACATGGGAGAAGACACTTTGACCTATCAGCATCGTATGTTGTCCAAAGCGCGTTGACGAAGAAGCCGTCACCCGCTGAGCACAAGAGCCCCCCCCCCCTTCCCCACCCCGAGCGGAGTCGAAGGGCCACCCTGTTCGAGCAGCACCCGCGCAGAGCGCTGATCCGCAGGCGTTGTGATGATGCCGCGGAGACCGGACCTATCTTTGACGAAGAACACTGACCCATGGCAGCCATCACCATCAAAGAAGGGATGAGCAAGCGGCAGATCGCTGCTGCGCTGAAGAAACTGAAGACCGGACGCAAGCGCAAACGCGCTCTGCCGGATATCAGGCAGTTCGCCGGCACCATCACGCTGAAGGAAGACCCCATGGTCATCCAAAAGAAGATGCGTGATGAGTGGAGGTAGGTACGTGGTGGACACAAACATCGCCTTGTACTTGCTGGGGGGCAATGAGACCGTGATCCACTTCTGAGCAACAAGGGCCTGCATCTTTCGGTGATAACGCGCATGGAACTGTTGAGCTTCCCGGGCATGGTGCGCTCCGAATTGCCACGCATACATGCCTTCCTAGATACCTGGCCTGTGGAAGACCTCCACTCGCGGATCGAAGAAGAAGCCATTCGCCTGCGGAGCACTTATCGGTTGAAGCTGCCCGATAGCATCATCGCAGCCACGGCTTCGCATGTAGGCATCCCATTGGTCACCGCTGACAAGGCGATGCTCCGGCTCGGCGATGAGATCGAGGTGTTGCGCTTCGAGCCGAAGGGTTAATGCCTTGGCGCATGTTGCCCAAAGCGCGTTGACGAAGATCCCGTCACCCACTGAGACCAATTCCATCGCTAAAGCTTCGGCTTACAAAGCATGAGCGCCCTCCTTCCCCACCCTGAGCTGAGTCGAAGGGCCACGCTGTTCGAGCAGGATCAGATCCGTAGGCTCTATGATGATGCCACGGAGACCTGGTGGTTCTCGGTCGTCGATGTCATCCAAGCCCTCATCCAGCAACCCGACTTCCAGGCAGCCCGCAACTACTGGAAAGTGCTGAAAGGCAGGCTGGCCAAGGAAGGCAGCCAGTCGGTTACAAATTGTAACCGACTGAAATTGCAGGCCGCCGACGGCAAGAGCTACCTCTCGGATGTGGCCACTGCCGGCACGCTCCTGCGACTCGTCCAGTCGGTGCCCAGTCCCAAGGCTGAACCCATCAAGCTCTGGCTGGCGAAGGGGGGCTACGAGCGGATGCAGGAAATGGCCGACCTGGGCCTGGACCGCGCTCGCGAGCTTTGGCGCAAGCACGGGCGCAGCGAGAAATGGATCCAGCAGTGGATGATGGGCCAGGAGACCCGCAACAAGCTCACGTACGGGCGGATCATGATCCGCCCCAACCCATCAAGGGCCTGAAGACCCAGAACCTGCGCGACCACATGACCGAGGCCGAGCTGATCTTCACCGCGCTGGCGGAATTGAGCACAAGGCAGATCGCGGAGAGCGAGCAGGCCGTGGGGATGCCGAAGAACAAGACCGCAGCAAGGAAGGACGGTGGCATCGCGAAGAAGGCACAATTGGCACTGGAGCAGAAGACCGGGAAGTCGGTGGTGCGGGAAGCAACTTCCTGCCGCCAAAGAAGAAGCACGTCGCGAAAGGACGAAAGCAGTGAACCATGAAAAGCGGATCATCGGCACGGTACTTCCAGCTTGCGCTGCTAGTGGCCTGTTACCAGACGAGTTCGTTCACGCTCCATGCCCAGGACATCCCCGTCTTCCGTTCCGGCGACGACGGCTACGCCAGCTACCGCATCCCGGCGATCGTGCAGCACCAAGGTGTGTTGATCGCCTTCGCGGAAGGGCGGGTGCACCACGCCGGCGATTTCGGCGACAACGACATCGTGTACAAAGCCAGCACCGATGGCGGAAAGACCTGGGGGCCGTTGCGCGTGGCCGTTGACAACGATACGCTACAGGCCAGCAATTCGGCGCCTGTGGTGGACCTGCTTGATCCGCTGTATCCCGAGGGCCGCATCTTCCTTTTCTACAACACCGGCAATGCGCACGAGCACGAAGTGCGCGCCGGGCATGGCTTGCGCGAAGTGTGGTACATCACCAGTACCGATGGCGCCGCCACCTGGTCAGCACCGGTGAACATCACCACGCAGGTACACCGCCCCAAACAGCCGGGGATCAACGCGGCGTACAACTTCAATGAGGATTGGCGCACGTATGCCAACACGCCGGGGCACGGGTTCCAGTTCATCAACGGGCCGCACACCGGCCGCATTTACATAGCAGCCAACCACAACGCTGGCGATCCCCAGCCGGAGAACACCGATTGGAACGCCCATGCCTACTACACCGACGACCACGGCGCGAGCTTCCAACTGAGCGGGAATGTGCCATACCCCGGATCCAACGAATCCACGGCGGCGCAGATCGGCACGGACGGTGTGTACATGAGCTCGCGCAACCAGCGGCTCACACCCAAACAGCGCGTCGTGTCCGTTTCGCCTGATGGCGGGCATACCTGGGTTGCTTCCGCGCCCGACCCGCAGCTCCCCGACCCGGTGAACCAAGCCTCAGTGCTTTCGTGGATGCAGGACGGGCAATTCATCCTGGCTCATTGCAACGCCGCCGATGAGCACCGCCGCAACAAGCTCACCTTGCGTCTCTCCAAGGACGGCGGTAAAACGTGGTACTTCAACAAGGTGATCGCCCAAGCCCCTACCGGTTACACTGGTGCCTGGTCTGCCTACTCGGACCTGGTGCAGCTTGATCCCACGCACATCGGCGTGCTTTTCGAGAAGGACGACTACAGGGAGATCGTGTTCGTTGCGGTCGGGATCGAATAACTACGGCCCGTGCACCAGAGGGCGGAACCGGCGCAGCCGCGTATACGATCAAGCATATTGCACTGCCACCGGCCGTGGCTCGGTACCTTGTGGCCCGCTCGATCAGTACCGGCCCAACCCGTTCTTCATGTCTTTCACCATCCGCACCCTGCTCATCGCGACGCTCATTTCCTGCGCTTTCGCAAGCGTCCATGCCCAATGCGACACGGTGTTCATCGACCATACCGGCTGGACCGTGACCTACGTGGACAGCGAGGAACTCACCGGCGAAGGACCGGACAACGGCCACGCCATCCACGCCATCGATGGGGACAGCACCACGTTCTGGCACACCGAGTGGCAGGCCGCCGACCCGCCCTTCCCGCACGAGATCCACCTGGACCTCGGTGCCGTGCATGCGGTGAACGGTCTTTCGCTGCTCTCGCGCCACAACAGCGCCAACGGCAAGATCATCGGCTACGCGCTCTACCTGAGCATGGACGGTGTGAACTGGGGCACCGCACAAGCTGCGGGCAACCTGGTGTATCCCGACCTGAACGCACCGGGACAGCGGGCCACGGTCCACTTCGGCGCGGTGGACGCGCAGTACATCAAGCTCGTGGCCACCTCCAACAACAACGGTACGCAGCACGCCATGCTCGCCGAGTTGCAACTCACCGAATACGTGGGGCCTGGTTGTGGCGCCACGGGACAGAGCAACCAGTTCGTTACCATCGATGCGATACCGTTGCAGGAGACCAACGGCCCGGACATCACGCTCAGTGGCACGGCATCCAGCGGATTGCCGCTCACCTGGTCCGTGGTTGCGGGTCCGGCAACGGTGGTGGGCAACACCCTGTCGCTCGCGGGTACAGCGGGCACCGTGGTCGTGAAGGCCGAACAGCCCGGTGATGCCACCTGGTACGCCACCTCGGCCACGAGCAGCTTTGAGGTGATCCAGCTCAGCGACTACTACCCCTCCGTGGGGATCAAGCTCACCGAGGACCACCCGGTGCAGATGCCCGCGCTCATGCCCTACCGCCTCTATGCGAATGCCTCCATCGTGCATCCGGAATTCCTCTCCATCACAGGGGTCAACTTCACGGTGGATGGCAATACGATCCCCGCCGAATGGGTGGACGGCTCCTACCAAGCCTGGTGGACGCCCAGTGGGTACGGGCCCTTCAGCGTAACGATGAGCGCCACGGCGAACACGGGCAATGTGACCGACACCACGGTGAACGTGACCGTGAGCAACAGCATCGCCGACCACACGGTGGCCACCTTCGATGGGGACGTGATCGACATGGGAACCATCGGCTCGCAGTGGTTCTACGGCACCTACACACTGCCGCAATCGGTGGGCGCGTACCAGCAGATCATCGCGCACTTCGATGTGACCTGCCCCTCGGTACCCGGCGGCTGCGACGATTGGGACCGCTTGGCCTGGATCCAATTCAAGGCACCCAACGGCCAATGGATGGAGCTGATCCGCTACATCACGCCGTATGGCCGCGCGTGCTCGCACACGGTGGACGTCACCGACTTCGCTTCGCTGTTGCAGGGCAACATCGAGGTGCGCATGTTCATCGACACGTACGGCACCGGCGGTTGGAAACTCGATCTAGACCTGGAATACAAGGCCGGCACACCCACCTTCACCTACACCACGGTGCAGGAAGTGTGGCAGGGCTCCTTCCCCTTCGGCGACCCCGCCAACCTGCAACCCATGGACACGGTGTCGCTCACACCCTCGTGGAACGCCAGCGCGTGCGCATTGCGGCTCGTCACCACGGGGCACGGCTGGGGCGACAACAACAGCGGCAATGCTGCGGAATTCTACCACGCACAGCATGAACTGCAGGTGGACGATGCCTTCGCCTACCAGCAGGACCTGTGGACCAACTGCAGCCCGAATCCGGACGGTTGCCAGCCGCAGAGCGGAACCTGGCAGTACGACCGCGCCGGCTGGTGCCCCGGAACCATCCCGCAGCCAGGCCACTACGACCTCACCGCATACATGTCCGCCGCGCCGTTCGATCTGGCGTACATCTTCCAGCCTTTGTACCAGGACCTCTGCCACCCGAACAACCCGGATTGCATCAGCGGCACCACCTGCCCGGATTGCGGCGCGGGCTACAACCCGTTCTATCGCGTCAGCGGGTACTTCATCTCCAAGGGCACACAACCGATCAGCATCGGCATGGCGGAACAGAACGCCAACGATGCGAGCACCTTGTGGGTGTATCCGAACCCTGCGGACGACCGCTTCCAGGTGGTGGCCACCGGCATGGAGGGACCAGGCCGCGTGCGTGTGATCGCCGCCACGGGTGCCGAAGTACTGCAGTGGCGCTTCACCCATACGGATGCATTGGCCGCCCGCAGCTTCAGCAGTGAAGCGCTCAGCGCCGGCGTGTACACCGTGGTGGTGGAAAGCATGAGCGCACGGCAGGTGGGCCGGTTGGTGGTGCGGTGAGGTGTGATACCAGGGAACGAGCACTCACGGCATCGGAAAACTCCGCACCGGCTCATAGCGCGTGCCCGGCCTCAGCAGGCGTTTGAGCAAGACCACCTCGGTCACGCGTTCTTCGCTTCGGACCGCATGGGGCGCGAGCATCTCCCAAGCCTTGTCGAACTGCGTGGGTTTGAGTCCGGCAGCGAGGGTGAGGTGCGGGTGGCCGGTCTCGCGGATCACGTCGGGTAGATCCACATCCTCCTTCAGCGCCGCGATGATCGGTGTGCGCACCGATGCGATCGCGTCCTTCTCCACGGGATCGATGTAGATGGTACGCCGATCGGGGAAGTGGGTGATGCCCTCGTAGTGCAGCATGAACGGTTGCAGGCCGCTCACACCGCGCGCGATGGCATTGATGATGGGCGCTTCGTGATCTTCGGGCAGGTCCAGGAAGCAGAGGGTGATGTGTGGTGGGGTACTGCGGCCGCTGAAGCCTCCGATCTCTGGATGGAGCAACGTGCGCAGGCGTTGCACCTCGGCCGAGAGCGGAGGCGATGGAAGGATGGTGAGCAGGAAGCGGTGCAGCATGGGGCACCCGCAAAGTTGGCCATGGAACCTATGCTTGGGATACAGCGCCAACACGGGATGCTTTGCAACAACACAGCGCGCTACCGCAGTGTGCACTTGAGGCCGTAGGCGCAAAGCCAAGAACACGCTCTCCCCTTCCTCCCGTGTTTCCGGCTTGTGAAATTTATTATGCACGCATACCTTTATGGCGAACCACGTCGGCCTAAATCCCGTTGAACCAGCACCATGAGCACTACCACAAAGAAGGCCCTGCAAGGCGGCGAATTCCTGATCCGCGAGAGCAGCCCGCAGGACATCTTCATACCTGAGGAGTTCAACGAGGAACAACGCATGATCGCACAGACGGCGGTGGACTTTCTGGCGACCGAGGTGCAACCCCACCTGGACCGGATCGACGCCCAGGAAGCAGGGTTGATGCCCCAACTGTTGGACAAAGCGGGCGAACTGGGGCTGCTCGGCTTGTCCATACCGGAGGAATACGGCGGTTTCGGCAAGGACTTCGTTACCGGCATGCTGGCCACCGAGGTGACCGGGGCGGGGCATAGCTTCAGCGTGGCCTTGCTCGCCCATACCGGCATCGGCACGTTGCCCACCCTGTATTACGGAAACGCCGAACAACGCGCCAAGTACATCCCCAAATTGGCAAGTGGAGCCCTGAAAGCCTGCTACTGCCTCACCGAACCGGGCAGCGGTAGCGACGCCAACAGCGGCAAGACCAAGGCTGTGCTGAGCGCCGACGGCAAGCACTACATCCTCAACGGGCAGAAGATGTGGATCACCAACGGGGGATTTGCCGACCTGTTCACCGTGTTTGCCAAGGTGGCCGATCCGGTTACCGGTGTGCTGGACGATGACCTGAGCGCCTTTATCGTGGAAAAAGAGTTCGGCGGTATTACGCTCAACCCCGAAGAGCACAAGATGGGGATCAAGGGCAGCAGCACGCGGCAGGTCTTCTTCAACGACTGCAAGGTGCCGGTGGAAAACCTGCTGGGCGGCCGAGGCAACGGGTTCAAGATCGCCGTGAACATCCTCAACATCGGCCGCATCAAGCTGGGCGGGGGCACCTTGGGCGGCGCCAAGGAAACGATCAACCGGGCCGTGCAGTACGCCAACGAACGGCAGCAGTTCGGCCGTCCCATCAGCAGCTTCGGAGCCATCCGGCAAAAACTGGCCGACATGGCCACCCACGCCTATGCCACCGAAAGCGCCCTGTACCGCTGCAGCCAGGACATGGAAAATGCCATCAACGAGCTCAAGGCTGGTGGTGCGGACCATGCCAAAGCCTTGCTGAAAGGCGTGGAACAGTTTGCCGCCGAAGCCGCCATCTTGAAAGTGGTGGGCAGCGAATGCCTGGACCATGTGGTGGATGAGGCCGTGCAGATCTATGGCGGCATGGGCTACAGCGCGGAAAGCCCTGTGGAGCGGGCCTACCGTGACAGCCGCATCAACCGGATCTTCGAGGGCACCAACGAGATCAACCGCATGCTCACCGTGGACATGCTGCTGAAGCGCGCCATGAAAGGCCAGCTCGATCTGCTGGGTCCGGCGCAGGCCGTGGCCGCCGAGCTGATGGGGATCCCGGAATTCCCGGAACCCGATGATTCGTTACTGGCCGACGAGAAGCGCATGGTGGCGAATTTCAAGAAGGCTGTACTGATGGTGGCCGGCGGTGCCGCGCAGAAGCTGGGCCTGGAACTGGCCAAGCACCAGGAAACCCTGATGCACATCGCCGACATGGTGATCGACACATACACGGCAGAGAGCGCATTGCTGCGCACATTGAAGCTGGCCGACATGAAGGGCGCAGCCCATGTGCCCGAGCAGATCGCCATGTGCCGCCTCCATATCCACGATGCCGCTGATCGGATCCACAAGCACGCCAAGGAGGCAGTGAACAATTTCAGCGACGGCGATGAGCAACGCGCCATGCTGATGGGCGCCAAGCGCTTCAGCAAGAACACGGACCTGAACACGGCGGAGCTGCGCAAGGCGGTGGCCAGAAAAATGATCGGGGAAGGGAAGTATTGCTTCTGAGGACCAGCATTTCACCATCCTTGATCAGCTGGAAAAGCCTGGCGCGTTGTACCTTCGGTCATGCGCATTCAGGCCTTGGCCTTGGCAACCGTTCCCGTATGCCTTGCCGCACAATCTTGGGAACCCCTGCCCGATTTCCCCGGTACGGCCCGTGATGATGCGGCCGCATTTGCCATTGGCGCCCATGCCTACTTCGGCACCGGCATGGAGGTGGGCTGGGGTTTGACCTCCGATTGGTGGATGCTCGATGTGGCAGGAGGTTTTTCCTGGACCCCGGTTCCTGCATTGCCGGCGGAGCCGCGGCAGTACTGCGCCACCTTCAGCATTGAAACCCAAGCCCGGGGCTTCCTGGTCGGAGGCATCGCCCCAGGCGGGCCCTTGAACGAGCTTTGGTCCTTCTCGGAACTGACCCACAGTTGGGCCCAGGCGGCACCACTTCCCGCACCTGCCCGTTATGCCTCCACGGCTTTCTCCATCGATGGCAAAGGGTTCATAGTCGGTGGCCTCCTTGCCGATGGTTCCGCCACGAACGAATGTTGGCGCTACGACCCCGCAACTGATTCCTGGGCGCAGATGGCCAGCTTGCCCGGGGTCGCACGCCATCGCGCCACGAGCTTTGCTTACGGCACCTTCGGATTTGTGGTTGGTGGCGCCGACAGCGCCTACAATGCCCTCCAGGAAACGTGGCGGTATGATCCCCTCGTCGACCAGTGGGCTTCTGTTGCCCCGCTGCCTGAACCGCGCTATGATGCAGCTCCCTTGCAAGCAGCATGGCTACTGGGGATCGTTGGCGGGGCATCGGATGACACCACCTTCCACGCCGATACCTACATCTACAACCCCGACAGTGACCAATGGACCGAAATGGGCGAACCATTTCCCTTGGAGGTAAGGGGAGCGAGGGGCGCATATGCCGAGGGTGGCACGGGCTACTTCTACCTTGTGGTGGGCACCGGGCTCGATGCGGACCTGGTAAGGCGCAAGGACATGTACAGCTACGGCTTTGTCTTCGGTGTGGATGAACCCGGGCAAGCAGCCATCACCATCTCGCCCAACCCGGGGCATGAGCACTTCACCATAGGCAGCATGCGTTCGCCCCTGCAGATCAGCGCCACCGATGCCACGGGCAGGGTGGTATACAACAAACGCGGCCCGGTTGGCACCGTCGGTACCAACGGGTGGTGCCAGGGCTTATACATCATTACGGTGCAGGACGCCGCAGGCAAGCTCCATCGGGCGCCCTGGATCAAGCAGTGAATGGCTGCGGGAGGCATACCTTGGGCCCATGCAATTCCTCGACCCCGCCTTGGAGATCTATTGCGAGGCCCACAGCGGCAAGGAGCGCCAGTACCTGAAGGAGCTCACCACCGAAACAGAGGACAAGGTGCACATGCCGCAGATGCTCAGCGGCCACCTGCAAGGGCGCTTCCTTTCCACCCTGAGCCATCTGGTGAAACCGCGGACCATCGTGGAGATCGGCACCTACACCGGATACAGTGCCTTGTGCCTGGCTGAAGGCCTGGCCGAAGGCGGCATGCTGCACACCATCGACATCGACCCCTACCTGCCGGAGATGGTGCACCGCTACATCGGGAAAGCAGGGATGTTGGACCGCATCACCATGCACCACCGGCCCGCGCTGGAAGTGATCCCCACGCTGCCCGCGCCGTTCGACCTGGTGTTCATCGACGCCGACAAACAAAACTATCCGAGCTACTTCGACGCGGTGATCGGCAAGATGCGGCCAGGCGGGCTGATCCTCGCGGACAATGTGCTCTGGAGCGGCAAAGTGCTGCAACCGGAAGGGCAACAGGACGATCAAACCCGTGCCTTGGTGGAATATGTGCGGCGCGTGAACGCCGACCCCCGGGTGGAACCCGTGCTGGTACCGTTGCGCGATGGGCTGCTGCTCGCACGGGTACGATCGGCATAGCTTCCGTGCACTTGGGTTTGATCGGCCACTGCTGCCCTGAAAAGCAGCCGGGGCCGGTGGCCATGCAGCCACCGGCCCCGGGATCGCCGCAGGAAACGAGCGATCACTCCACGGCCACTTGGGCGGTGCTCACCCCTTTGGCTGTGGCAGCACGCAGTACGTACATGCCGGCAGGCAAATGGCCCACCCGGAGCAGGTAGGCGGGCTTGCCCACTTGGGGCACGAACGCCACCTCATGACCTGCAGCATCGAACAGGCGCAGTTCCTCGATCAGCTCGCCACCGGTGTTTACCAGCACATTGTCCGAAGTGGGCACCGGATAGGCATACACGTGCACGCCTTGTGCCTGCTCCTGCACCGCCACGGGCGCGGCCGGATCCTGGCGGTACACCCCGTTGTCCGTGGCCGCGAAGAGGCTGCCATCGCTGTCCATCACCATATTGAACACCAGGTGCTGGGCCACCTCAAAAGTTACCGGCGACCAAGTGATGCCCTGATCAAAGCTCTCGCGCATGTAATACTCCTGGGTGGACCCCGCCTCGTGGCAAGTGAAGTAGAGGTGGCCTCCGCCCATGTTGAACACCCGTGCGCCGGTCAGCGTGGAATACGGGAAGCTCACCGGCACCACTTGCCAGTTCTCTCCATTGTTGTTGCTGCGCAAGACCCGCATGCCATTGCAGGCATAGATGGAGCCGTCCGCATGGGCGCTTGCGCCGCTGAGGTCGAACTTCACATCGCTGATCTGCGTCCAGGTGTCTCCAAGGTCGGCAGAACGGTACAAACCGGCCTGCAGGCCATCGGATAACGGGTCTCCATAGGCTTGCACCAGCAGGCGCCCTTGGCCATCCTGGCCGATCAAGCGCACCTGCAGGCCGTCCGGCAGGGGGAACCCGTTCTCCCACGTATTGCCGCTGTCGTCGCTGCGCAGGATGGCCGTTTGGCCATTGTGCACGGCGCATACCAGCAACCTGTTCTCACCCACCACGATGAAGTCGAGCACGTTCACGTTCAGGTCCACCCACTCATTGATGCCGAGGACCGAACGGAACAGGTCGCTTGGCCCCGCCAGGTGAGCGCCGCCATTGACATAGTCCACGCCATGGTGCGGCAGGATCTTCCAGGAATCGCCCTGATCGGCAAACCGGATCCCGTGCCACGTGGCGCCTTTATCCTCCGAACGGAAGATCAGGCCCTTGTCGTTGGCCGGATGGAAGTAGAGCACATCATCCACCACTTGGATTCCGCCCGTGGTAGGAACTTCCCCCCACAACCCCACCTGCTGCCACTGTGCCATCACGCCGGTGGACAGCAGGGAAGCCAGGATCAGTGCGTGTTTCTGCATCATCAGGTTTTGTTTTCAATGACCCTCCTACGGCACAAGGATCCACAAGGTTCACCCAGGCAGTTGCTGCCCGAGGGCGCTGTACCTGGCGGCCTGGTGCCCGCGTGCAGGCCCGTTCGGCTATCTTGGTCGCCATGCGCTTGATCGATCTGCGTTCGGACACGGTGACCATGCCTACTTCGGCCATGCGCGAGGCCATGTGCGCCGCCCCGGTGGGCGATGACGTGTTCGGCGAAGACCCATCGGTGAATGCGCTGGAAGAACGGATCGCCGGGATGTTCGGCAAAGAGGACGCGCTCTTCTGCGCCAGCGGCACCATGAGCAACCAGCTCGCCATACAGGTGCATGCACGGCCCGGTGACGAAGTGATCTGTGATGAAGGGGCGCACATCTACCGCTACGAGGGAGGAGGCACCATGGCCAATAGCGGGTGCAGCGTGGCGTTGCTGCGCGGTGATCGCGGCCGTTTCACGGCCGGGCAAGTGCGCGAGGCCATCCATGACCCGGCCAACCCGCACCTGGCCGCCAGCCGGCTGGTGAGCGTGGAAAACTCCGCCAACCGGGGAGGCGGCAGCACTTGGGACCTGCAGGAAGTGCATCGCATCCGCGCGGTCTGCAATGCCCATGGCTTGGCGCTCCACCTGGATGGGGCACGCATCTTCAACGCCATGGCCGTGGACGGCATGGGCCCGGCGGCTTGGGGTGCCCCGTTCGATTCGGTGTCGGTATGCCTGAGCAAAGGCTTGGGCGCACCGGTGGGCAGCGTGCTTGCGGGCAACAAGGACTTCATCGCCCATGCCCGCCGTGTGCGCAAGCGTACCGGGGGCGGCATGCGCCAGGCCGGTATGCTGGCCGCAGCGGGGCTGTATGCCCTGGACCACCATGTGCAACGCTTGTCCACGGACCATCACCGGGCCACCCTGCTGGGTGCGGCCATGGCCGGGCGCGCGGATGTGCACCACGTCATGCCGGTGGAAACCAACATCGTGGTGGCTTCGCTTGCGCCGGGGACCGACGCACAGGCCTGGGTGGCGAAATTCAGGGAACAAGGGATCCTGATGGCGGTATTCGGCCCGGGCATGGTGCGGTTGGTGACCCATTTGGGCGTGGATGACAGCGCGTTGGAACAAGCCCTTGGGGCCATACGTTTGTTCGGCAAATGAAAATCTCCGCCTACGCCTTGTTCTTGGTGGCCGCAGTTGCCTGCAAAGCACCGCAGTTCACGCAGGCTGGCCAACGAGCGGACGTATCGGTGAGCTACCGCTGGAACCACCCTCCAGGCAAGCCGGGTGAACTGCTCTTGAAGATCACCAACAACGGCGACTCCGCGCGGCAGGTGCACATTGGCATTGACCTGTCATACCAGGCCTTCACGGTGGAGCAGTTCACGGCGGACACCTGCATCCCCGCCGGCCGCACGTACAACGGCAAGCTCAACGGCATCTACTTCATCTCCCGGAAGCTCGATGCCGCTCAGACCGCCAGCCCGGATTGCCGCGTGGAACTCTCGGAATTCAGCGTTGAACCCCGGGCAGTTTGCCCATGAACCGCACCTCTCCCGCAGCATGTCGAACATGAGGGTTTCCGAGCGGTGGATCATCCTGGGCATCGCCGTGCTGATGGTGCTGGTGCTTGCCATATTGGCCCGAGTGCTCGGCAACAGCCGTGAACGGGAGGACAACCTCACCGAGTTGATGCTCGACCGTGCGTTGAACAACCAGCACCAGCAGATCCGCCTCGTTGCGGAAAGCTATGTGAAAGACCTGCGGCAGGAGGCCACCTACATCCGCTTGCACCAACCGGTGAGCGACAGTGCCCTGCTGGACCGATGGCTGCCGTTGATGCAGGACCACAATGCCATCCGTGCCATCCGGCTGGCGGACGACCAGGGCAATGAATGGATCTTGCACCATCCGGACAGCACTTGGCAATGGATGCTGACCAAGCGGCAGGATACCGCCGTGTACTCCTTGGCCGCCGCATGGTTCGGCGACGGGGAGATCCCGGAGCCTGCCCCGGCCGCCGCACACCCCGACCCCCGCGAAACCGACTGGTACAGTACGGCCATAGGGAGCCATGGGGACGAACCGGTTTGGTCACAAGCAGAACCTATCGCAGGGAATGGATCGGACAGTCTGGGCAGCCTTCAGCTCTCCAAGCTGGTACTCGCGCATGGGGGGAATGGCCCCTTGCACGTGCTGAGCTTCAGCTTGGCCGGTACGGAGCTGCTCGCCAACGTGGCGGAACGCGGCGGGAGGATATCCGGTTTGGTGCTCAATGCCCGTTGGCAGCCGATCAGCTCCTTGGACAGCGGCACCATGGGAGCAGCATGGCGGCAACTGCTGCAAGACCGCAAGCGCATCGATCTGGAAAAGCCATTCCGCCCCGTTGCCTCCGATCCAAAGCTGCTGGGCAAGGTCGGAACGTTGCACCTCCATGGCACCACCCTGCAAACGGGGGTCATCATCAGCATCCAAGCAGTCGACCAATTGAACCACCAGCGGTCCGTGGGGCTATGGGCGTTGATGGGCTTGCTGATGCTGCTCAGCCTGCTGTTGAGCTTGGTGTTCATCCAGCGACGCGGCGCAGAACGGCGAGAGGCCCAACAAACGCGCCGGTCCAAGTTGCAGGCCCGCCATTTGGAGAAGGTGATGACCGAGCGCGAGGTGTTGGACCGCGAGGTGCACCACCGGGTGAAGAACAACCTGCAGGTGGTGAGCAGCCTGCTGAACATTCAGGCTCAGCGCGTGCCTGACGAGGGCGCGCGGCGGGAGTTCGTGCGGGGCAAGCGGCGCATCGATTCCATGGCACTGGTACACCACAAACTGTACCGCCAAAATGACCTTTCCGCCGTGGACCTGCATGACTTTCTGGACGATATCGCCAAGGCCATGGCGGCGATGTTCGCCCCGCAAAGCAGCAAGGTGGGCCATACGGTGGACACCCAGGGCATCCGCTGTGATGCGGACACCAGCATCCAGCTGGGCATGGTGCTGTGCGAATTGCTGGCCAACTGCCATCAACATGCGTTCCCGTTCGGCACCGGCGGGCAGATCCACATCTCGGTGCGCAACCAGGGGCCCGGCGTTTATCAACTGGTGGTCCAGGACAATGGGCAGGGCTTCAGCTCCGATGCCGTCAAAGACTCCCAACTCGGCTTGGAAGTGGTGGAGGCCCTTTCCGAGCAGCTCGATGGAACCATGCGGGTAAGCTCCGATGGCGGCACGCGGGTGGAGATCAACTTCCGCACGAACGAAGGCCGCTGACCGGCGGCGATCAGCGGATCCAATCCAGCGAGACGCGGCGTTCGGCAGCACTGGCACCCGTGCTGTACCGCGACCCGGAATAGTTCAACAGTACCCGCTCGCCGCTGACCCCCCGTGCCAGCAGGAAGGAGCGCACCGCCTTTGCCCGCTGCTCGCTCAAGGCCATGTTGAGGGCGGGGTCGCCGATGCGGTCGGCATGTCCGGTAAGGAGCAACCGACCTGATGGCTCCATGGTCATGGCCCTCACCACCTCATCCAGCAACTGTTTCTGTGTGCTGCCCAATGCTGCGGAACCCAGCGCAAATTGGATGGAAAGGTTCTTGCCGGTAAGCGCGCTGAGCCCGGCCACGGGGTTTTCCGATCGGTCCACTGCGCCCGCTTCAGAACCCAGTAGGTCCACGCGCCGGCCCAGTTCATCAATGCGGCCTTCCAAGCTGTCCATCCGGTCGCGCAACGCCCAGAGCTCCCTGCGTTGATCAATGTGGTCCAAGCGTTGGTTGATGGCATCCAGCTCGGCCTTCAACCAGCGGTCGCGTTTGCCCAACCGGGGCTGTGGTGCCGAGGCCTTCATCTTACCGGCCTGAACGGCGATATCCGACAGCACATCGTCGGTGAGCTGAACGTCCGCCGCAGCCATGGTGCTGTCCATGCGCAGGTCCAAGGCGCAGAGGTAGTTTTGATCATCGAACACCGTGGTGCAGACCGTGGGTACCTGCAAGGGTTTGGGCGGGGCCTTGGCGCCAACCGGTTCATTGATGCGCAGTTGCACACCGGTCAACGGGCTGAGGTCGCTGCGCAAGTTCCGCTCCAGTTCGTTGCGCTGCGCCCGCAGGTAGTAGAAGATCGCCATGTACTTCTCCTGGTCATCCCCGCCGTCCACGCCGAAACTGGCCTGGCTCCAATCAATGCTGCACACGCGTAACAATTGCCGCCGGGTGGCCTCCGACAAGGCGATCACCGGGATCTGGAAGTGCATCAACGCCAAGGCGATCAAACGGTCCACCCCGGCAGTGATCCCGCTTACCGGCATGGCGGTTTGCACCCCGTTGCGCGTGAACTCGATCCGTTGGTCCAGGTATTGGTCCACAGCTGCCACCAGCAGCTCCTTGGGATCCACTTGGCGAACATCGCCCGGGGTGCCCAAAACGGAGAATTTGAACTGGGGGTCACGGCCGTCCACCTCCAGCCACTCGGCACGTACTGTGGCCACACCCGCACCGGATTCACCGGTATAACCCGTTACATCAATGGAATCGCGGGTACCTTGAGCAATGAACACAAGGTTGTGCTGTGCCTCCGCTGTAGGGTAAGCGCACAGAAAAATCAACAGAAATGCCAAACGAAATACCTGGTGGATCGGCATTGGCGCCACGAACTTAGAGAACCCCCCAACGCAGCGCCAGTCCCCCCCTGCGATTTCACCACCTATTCCATTGATTATCAAGCACAGGGATAGAATGGCAGGAAGAAGAATCTCCCGAATTACTTACGGCCGATGGCCCTTCGGTGCCTGGATCGGGGGCGCACGGCCCAGTTTGCCCATTCACGGGCGCCAATGCCGCGTTCCGCATACTGCGGCGCCCGGCAATACCTACTTGATCACCTCGGGCACCACCTGTCCGTCCGCGGCATTTGGCAAGGCCATGCCCAGCAAGGCGGCAACCGTGGCGGCGATGTCGGTGATCGAAGTACGGCGCAGCACCTCACCCGTGGCCACCCCCTTGCCGAAGAAGATCACTGGCACCTGCGTATCGTAGTTCCACGCCGTGGCATGGTCGCTGCCCTTGCCGTCCCAACGGCCGTGGCTGCGGAAGTAGCCCGGGCGCAAGGCGATGAGCACATCGCCGCACCGCTGGCGCATCAGGCCTTTGGCCATGGCCTGCGCCAAGGCGGAGGATGCGGGGGCCTCGAGCAACTGGTCGGCGCTGGCGGCATAGGCTACCGCCGGATGTTCATTCAGCACCCGTGCAATGGCCTGTGCGGTGCCCGGTGGGGCGTTGGGCACCAAGTAAACCTGGTCGTTCTTGACCGTGTCCACCCAAGCCGCGAATCCGCGCTGGGCAAGCGTGCTTTGAAGATCTCCCATGGCAGTGTATCCTGCACTGCCCTTCAGGTCGCGCAAGTAAGCGGGCACGTCGCCGCCACCATGATCGGCCGTGAGGAATAGCGTGTAGTTTCCGCCTGCGCGTTGATCGAGGAAGTGGAGCAGCCGCGCCAGTTCACGGTCCAGCCGTATGTACATGTCTTCCAGTTCCAAGGCCTGCGGCCCCATGTTGTGCGCCAGCTCGTCGGTGCTGCTGTAGCTCACGGTCAGCAGGTCGGGCACGGCATCCAGTCCGAGGGAATCGCCCGCGATCGCCGCCAAAGCCAGATCCGTGGTGAGGGTGTTGCCCCACGGCGTGGCCTTGATCGCATCCAGGACCTTGCCGCCTTGGCTCAGTGCGCCTAGGTCCAACGGCAGTACGGCGGGCAGGCTTTCGCTCCAATCCTCTTCGTAAGGATTGCGGTCCGGCAAAGGGGAATGGTAACGTTCGCGGGGCAGGGCCAGGTTCCAAGTTTGGCCGAGGTAGGCGGAGGCGAGCTGTTGTGCATTGAAGGCCTGCAACCAAGGCGGCAGGTTGCTCCGGTACCAGGAACTGGTGACGAACTTGCCTTGGTCATCAGGGGCAAACCAGTAGGCCGCATCGCCGGTTCGCCCCATGGGCATCATGGCCGAGCGGTCCTTGAGGGCCACACCCACGGTGCGCGATCGACGGCTGGTGCGCAACTCCAGTTCGTCCGCCAGGGTGGAGGCCAGCAAATTCACCGGTGAGCGCAAGGCGTAGCGGCTACTGGTCCCCACGGGAGCCACGGCAGTGTCCAGGCCGATGTACACGGTACGGCGTTTGGCCCGGTTGTACGGGTGGTTGGCCACAATGCCGTGGCGTGCCGGGGTGGTACCGGTGTAAATGCTGGCATGGCCTGGCGCCGTTTGGGTAGGCACATAATTGTAGTGGGCATCGCGCTGGAAGGAACCTTCCCGCACCAGGCGGCGGAACCCTTCATCGCCGAAGTTGTCCCAATAGCGGTACAGCAGGTCCACGCGCATCTGGTCCACCACGATGCCTACCACCAGCTTGGGCGGGTCGGCCCAGCGCGGTTCTTGTGCATGCAGGGCGGAAAGCAGTACGAACGCAGAGGCAGCGGCGATGGTTCTCATGGGAGGCGGGCGATCAGGATAAAAGCTGCGGTACATGCCAGCAGGCTCAGCGCGATGTTGACCACGGCCATGGCGACCAAGCCTTCACGGATCAAGAGGAAATTCTCGTAGCTGAAGGTACTGAAGGTGCTGAAGCCGCCGCATATGCCCACGGTAAGGAAGGCGGCCCAAGATGGGCGGTGCTGGAATGAGCCCTGCATGCGGAGCAGCACCCACGCCAGGATGAAGGAGGCCAACACATTGCACAACAGGGTGGCCCAAGGGAATGCTCCGCGCAGGTCCAATGCCAAGAGCAGCTTGCTGATACCGAAGCGCATCACGCTACCGATGCCCCCGCCCAGGAAAACGGCTGTCCACAGGTTCATCGTTCGCCTGCGCGCATGTGCATGAACTGGAACAGCCAGTAGGCCAACCCGCCGATGAGTGCGCCGTACAAGGCACCCACGACCACATCCCCCGGATAGTGGGCCCCGAGGTATACCCGGCTATAGGCCACGGCGGCGGCCCAGATGAGGAGCACCGGCGCTGCCCACACCGGGCTGCGCCGCAGCATGCCGATCATGAACACGGCCAGGGCAAAGTGGTTGGCCGCATGGGAGGAGATGAAGCCGAACTTGCCCCCGCAATGGCCATCAACCAAGTGCACCAGCCCTTGCAGGTCGGGAGCATGGCAGGGCCGCAATCGTTGCACGGTATCTTTGAACAGCACCACCGAGCCGGTATCACTGCAGAAGATCATCAGCGCTGCCACGGGCAAAGCCAGTAAAAAGGGCTTCCAACCCCACCTCAGGCGGATGAGCACCAGGAAAAACACGTACAGCGGCACCCAGAAGAGGGGCTCGCTCAGGTAGGTCATCCACCTGTCGGCCAGCGAAGAGTGTGCACCATTGATCGCCAAGAAAGCTGTTCTGTCCGCTTGCAGTATGGCGTCTGTCCAGGCCATCAGGGCGAGGGGGGGGCCGGTTCACCTACCATGGAGGTCTGCAGCCGCGCCCACAGCAGGTCCTTAAGCCGGTCCAGGCCTTGGTTGGCCACGGCACTGATGAAGAGATGGTCTACGCCTTCGGGCAGTTCCTTGCGCAGGGCGTTGCGCAGTTCTTCGTCCAGCAGGTCGCTTTTGGAGATGGCCAGGATGCGGTCCTTGTCCAACAGCTCCGGCGAGTACTGCTTGAGCTCATTGAGCAGCACATGGTACTCCGCTTTGATGTCCGGACTGTCTGCTGCCACCATGAACAGCAGCACGCTGTTGCGCTCAATGTGGCGCAGGAAGCGCAGGCCGATGCCCTTGCCTTCGCTGGCCCCTTCGATGATGCCGGGGATATCGGCCATGACGAAACTCTGGCCGCCGTGGTACTGCACGATGCCCAGGTTGGGCACCAAGGTGGTGAAGGGGTAGTCGGCGATCTTGGGTTTGGCGGCGCTGAGCACGCTGAGCAAGGTGCTCTTCCCCGCGTTGGGATGGCCCACCAGGCCCACGTCGGCCAGTACCTTCAGCTCCAGGATGAACCATTTCTCGCGGCCGGGTTCACCGGGCTGTGCGAAACGCGGTGTTTGGAAGGTGGAGCTGTGGAAATGCTGGTTGCCCAAGCCACCGCGTCCCCCCAAGAGCAGGGTGGTTTCCTGTCCGTCCTCGGTGATCTCGCCGAGCAGCTCCCCCGTTTCGGCATCACGGGCGATGGTTCCCAAGGGCACTTCGATCACGCGGTCCTCGCCGGAGCGGCCGCTGCGCTGGTTGCTGCCGCCGCTCTCGCCATCGCCGGCGATCACGTGTTTGGTGTAGCGCAGGTGCAGCAGGGTCCACAGGTGCGGGTTGGCCCGCATGATCACATGGCCGCCGCGCCCGCCATCGCCGCCATCGGGCCCGCCTTTGGGCACGTACTTCTCACGGCGCAGGTGGCGGCTGCCGGCGCCGCCTTTGCCCGAGCGGCATTCGATGCGGATCTGGTCGATGAAGTTGGCGGAGGACATGGCAGCTTGGCGCGTTGGCCTGGATCACCCTTCAATGGCCGCGGTGAGCCGCGCAGTGATCTCTGCGATGCTGCCCATGCCGTGGATGGGCCGCAATTTGCCTTGGGCCTGGTAGTAGTCCTTCAGCGGTGCCGTTTTCTGCTCATACTCGCGGATGCGCTTGCGCACCACTTCCTCGCTGCGGTCGTCCGGCCGTCCGCTGGTGGCTCCACGGCCCAGCAAGCGTTTCACCAGTTCCTCCTCTTCCACTTCCAGGGCGAGCATCAGGCGGATCCCCGTGCCCAGCTTGTCCAGCATGGCGTCCAAAGCTTCTGCCTGCGCCCGCGTCCGCGGGAAACCGTCGAAGATGAAGCCCTTGGCAGCGGGATTGTCGGTGAGGCGGTTGCGGATCATGCCCACCACCACTTCATCCGGCACCAGCTCACCGGCGCTCATGAGTTCCTGGGCCTGCAACCCCAGTGGCGTTTCCGCTTGGATCTCTGCACGCAGCAGGTCGCCGGTGCTGAGGTGCCCCAGGCCGTACTGCTCCATGAGGAATTTGCTCTGGGTGCCCTTCCCTGCCCCGGGAGGACCGAAAAGCACGATGTTCATTTTGGTCATGTAGGGTTCGCCGACAGCGGCGTGGTTATGCATTCAACGTTCAACAAGGCGATAGATGCCCGGCAGGTTGCGGCCCAGCCCGTCGTGGTCCAGGCCCGAACCCACTACAAAGATGTTGGGTATTTCCATGGCCACAAAGTCGATCGGAAGGGACTTCTTGTACACTTCCGGCTTCAGCAACAGGCTGGCGATGGCTACGCTGGCCGGCTGGTGATCTTGCAACGATTCCACCATGTGGGTGATGGTATTGCCGGTATCCACAATATCCTCCAGCACCACCACATGGCGGCCAGCGATGCGTTCGTTGAGGCCGATCAGCTGGCTTACCGTACCGGAGCTCACCGTGCCCCGGTAGCTGGCCACCTTCACAAAGGAGATCTCGCACGCAATGGGCAAGCGCTTGAGCAGCTCGGAGGCAAAGAAGAAACTGCCGTTGAGCACGCCCAGGAACAACGGCAACTTATCAGCGTACTGCCCGGCCACCCGCACGGCCACGGCATCGATGGCCGTATCCAGCTCACGCGCACTGATGTACGGCTCGAACTGTTTGTCGTGCAGGGTGACCTTTTCCATGAAGCGGGGGCCGAAGGTAGGGAATGGCGTGGTGGGGGCTTTAGCAACGCAGCTCACCAACCCGGGGGCAGATACACTGGCCGCATTACTTTGCCCGGGTAATGATCGATGTTCCCGTACACGCTCATGGCCTAGGTAGAAAGAATCACCGTACGGTCACCAACCCGGAGCCACCTCAACAACCGCACGACAGCTTTATCGCCTCTTTTGATCTACAGTACCAAAATACGTTGGGCACCAATTCGCCTGCCGCACCAGTGCGCAACCTGGTGGTGAACCCCTTGCCGGCTGAAGGGCAATGGGCCGTACACTTCCCTGAGCTGGGCGACTGGACGGTGATCGCCTATTATGCCGCCGGGCAAAAGGTGGGTGCGTGGCACGCTTCGGGCACCGCGCTCGTCGTAGACCTCACCGCCCGACCACAGGGCTTGTACCTGCTGGTGGCTTCAACCCCACCCGGCACCAGGTACAGTGCGAAGATCGTTCGCCCATGAACCGCCCAGTGGTGTTAGCGGTTGCGATCGCCAGCTTGGGCGGGTTTGCGCACGCCCAATATTGGCGCCCCCTGGGATTGGGCACTGTGGGTATTACGGAGATACAAACCCTGTATGGGGACAGCATCTCCGACCGCCTGCTGGCCGGAGGGACGTTTACTTGGATCCAAAACGTTGATGATACCGTGCTGGGCATGGGCCAAGCGGCATGGAATGGCTCCCGATGGGATAGCGTTGCCCATCGCATCGCACCTGGAGTGGGACAAACATTTTGGTTCCTTCGTTTTCAAGGGAGGCTCTTTTCGTGTGGCGGCTATATCTTCTTGACCCCTGAAGGAGAGGCCAACGCCAGTTTCGCTCGGCTGAATGAAGAGTCCCACTTTTGGGAAGCCTTGGAGTGCATCAATGAAGACTTTGGCGGAATGTTAACGCTCGTGCCTAAGGCACCTGACACCACGCTTTACGCCACTGGCTATACGGGGTCGGTATGCGGCTTGCCGGAGAGTTGCGTGTTCCGCTATGATGGGTCGGCGTTCCACAGCTGGGCACCCTTTGACCTGATCCCGCCGGATAATAACAACTACGTGGGCACGATCTTCGATTACAAAGGCAAGACCTACCTCACCGGGAGTGTGCGCGACCCGATTGGGCCGGGCCTGATCGCCACTTTCCTGCGTTGGAACGGCACCAGCTGGGAGCATGTACCCGGCTGGAACACCCAAAGCCCCATCAAGGAGATCCTGATCCACAACGACACCCTCTACGTTGGGGGTGCTTTCCGATATGCCACAGGCGGCCCGGGCAACCTGATTGCCCGTTTTGACGGGGAGAATTGGGACGATATGGGCGGGGGCCTCAGCTACCCTCCGGTGCCCAATGGTGGTGCCGTGCTCGACCTGGAATGGTGGCAGGGACAACTGCTGGCCAGCGGCCGCATCAGCCAGGCTGGCGATGCCGATTGCACCGGCATCGCCAAGTGGGACGGACACCGCTGGTGCAGTTTCGCCGGTGTTCTCCAACATGCCTCGGGCATTGCTTCACGGATCACCAACATGGCCATCTGGCGGGACAGCTTGCACATCTGCGGGGATTTTTCCACCATCGACGGCGAACCGGTGCGCCAAGTGGCCCAGTGGATCGGCGGGGATGCCACCGGGGAGTGCAGCACGGTGGGGATCCAGGAGGCCGACAACCGGCCACACGACTTGGTTGTAACGCCCATGCCCATAGCTGGTGCATGGACGGTGCAATTCCCCCATGCGGGCAGCTGGACGTTGACCGCCTTCAATTCCGCCGGGCAACAAGTGGGCACATGGCACGCTACCACTCACGCACAGGTGGTGGACCTTTCAGCCCAGGTTGCGGGAATGTACCTGCTGCGGGCCACCAAGCCCGGGGAAGAGGTGCTGCATGCCAAGGTGGTGCTGCCCTGAGGCAGCCCCCACGGACCGGTGCAAACGTGCTTTCGCTTACCGATCTAAGGCATGCCGGTCGTTCCATTTCCGCCCGTTCCCTACATTCGGACCGATGCGTGCCACCTACCTTCTACTGGCTTCGTTCTTGGCCCCTGCCCTTGCCTACGGCCAAAGCGGACAAGGGTACACCGGAGCACGCATGGCCGGCATGGGCCTGGCGGGCACCACCTTGGTGGACCTCTGGAGCGTGAACCACAACCAAGCCGGGCTGGCCGGGTTGGACAAGCCCGTGGCCGGGGCCTATTTCCAGCAGCATTGGCTGGTACCGGACCTGGCCATGCAAGGCTTGGCCGTTGCACTGCCCGTGGGCAAAGGCACCTTCGCCTTCAGCGGAAATGCCTTCGGCAACAGCCTGTATGCCCAGCGCAGCTTCGGACTGGCCTATGCCATGAAGCTGAACGAAGGGTTGCACGTGGGGGTACAACTGGACTACCTCAACATCCAACTCGGCGAAGGCTACGGCAGCACCGGTGCACTCACGGCCGAGCTCGGTGTGCAGGCCCGGCTCACCGATGCCTTGTGGATCGGGGCCCACTTGTACAACCCCAACCGCGCCGAATTGGGCGGGCCCTACGCCGAAAAGGCACCCACCATTCTGGCTGCCGGTCTGGGCTACCGGTTCAATGAGCAGGTGGTCCTCACCGGTGAAGTGACCAAGGACATCGACCGGCCCGAGCAGTTCCATGCCGGGGTGGAGTACCGCCCGGTCTCTACGCTCTTCCTGCGCACCGGCATCAGCAGTGGCCCGTCCATGGTGCATTTCGGTGCCGGCGTGCAGTGGAAGCGGTTGGACCTGGACTTGGCCACCGTGATCCGCGCCCAGCTGGGCTTAACCCCCATGCTGAACCTCAACTACCGTTTCCCATGAGGCGGTATGCCGGCCTGCTTCTCGGCCTGCTTCTCTGCTCCGCTGCCGTCCGGGCACAGCGCGAGCCCTCTCCAGAACTGCGTGAACTGGTGGAACAACGCATCAGCGCAATCGCCGAGCAGCTCGGGGATGACAGTGACGTGGACCTCTCCGAGCTGGCCGACCAGCTCCTGGACCGGTTGCAGGACCCGGTGGACCTGAACCGCACCTCCGCCGAAGAGCTCGGTTCGCTGCACCTGCTCTCGGACATCGAAACCCGCGCCATCCTGGAACATCTCCGAAGGTTCGGCAAGTTCATCAGCATCTATGAGCTGCAGGCCGTGGACGGGCTGGACCTGGCCACCTTGGAGCTGATCAAGCCATTTGTGGCCATCAGCGGCGAGGGTGGATCGCGCACCCCGCTGAAAGTGATGTTGGCCAACGGAAATCACGAGCTGCTGTTGCGCACCCAGGTAAACATCGAACAACGGCGCGGCTTCCTGGGCCGCGACCCCTTTGGCAGCCCGTATTACTACCCCAACGGCGACCCATTGCCCGATGTGGATGACCCCGCCGTGATGGATTCCTTGCGCCGCAACAACAAGGTGTACTTGGGCAGCCCTTGGAAGGCATACACCCGCTACCGCTTCCGTTATCGGAGGCAGATCGACTTCGGCATCACGGCGGAAAAGGACGAAGGCGAGGAGTTCTTCCAAGGCACCCAGCAACGCGGTTACGACTTCTACTCCGCCCACCTCTTCCTGCGGGACATCGGCCCGGTGAAGGCGTTGGCCTTGGGCGACTACCAAGCCCAGTTCGGCCAAGGGCTTACCTTCTCCAGCGGCCTGGCCTTCTCGCGGAAGTCGGCCTATACCATGAACATCAAGCGCAACGCGCCCGGCCTGGCACCTTATACCAGTGTGAACGAAAACCAGTTCCTGCGGGGCGCCGCCGTCACCATGGACGTGGTGCCGCGCCTGGAAGGCACGGCCTTCATCAGCCACAAACAGTACGATGCCAACGTGCAGGCGGGTGAAGACACCACCTTCAGCGGATTCGACGCGGACCTCACCACCTTCAGTTCCTTCCAGGAAGACGGTTTTCACCGCACCTATGCCGAACTGGACAAACGCAATGCCTTGAACGAGCTGATCTATGGCGGCCACCTGCGCTACAAAGGCCAAGGCTGGGGCCTCGGGGCCACGGCCGCACGGGTGGATTACGGGCACGCCCTCAGCCGCAGCACCCTGCGGCCGTACAACCAGTTCGAGTTCCAAGGCAGCAGCAACACTACTGTGGGTGTGGATTGGAACGTGCCCTACCGCAACCTCAGCTGGTTCGGGGAAGTGGCCCGCAACCTGCCCGCCGGGCCAGGGAGCTCCGAGGGCGGCTACGCCGGGGTGACCGGCCTGCTGGCCGCCTTGGACAAGCGCCTCTCCTTGGCCCTGCTGTACCGCGAGCTGCGGCGCGACTTCCAAGGGCTATACAGCAGCGCCTTTTCCGAAAGCACCAATCCTTGGAACGAACGCGGCCTGTACGCCGGCATCGAGATCAAGCCCAATCGCCAGTGGGTCTTCAATGCTTATTTCGATCAGTTCACCTTTCCATGGCTCAGGTTCCAAACAGATGCCCCCAGCAACGGCCATGAGTCCTTGGGCCAGCTCACTTGGACCCCATCGCGGGGCACACAGCTGTACATCAAGGCCCGCCGCCAAGTCCGTCCCCGCAACAGCGGTGAAGACCTGCCGGGCGTTACCCCGTTGGTGGACAGCCGCCAGGACAACCTGCGCTTCAATGCCAGCCACAAGGTGAGCCCCTCGGTGACCCTGCGCACCCGGGTGGAGACCGTGGACTATCAGCGCGGGGAAGAACCGGTGGAACACGGTTTCCTGGTGTACCAGGACGTGATCCACCGACCGATGCAAAGCCCCCTGGAGTTCACCGGCCGGATCATGCTCTTTGCCACGGACAGCTATGATGCCCGCCTCTATGCCTTCGAGAGCGACGTGCCCGGGGTGTTCAGCCTGCCACCGATCTACGGCCGCGGCATGAAGTGGTACGCCATGTTGCGCTGGTCCGTGGCGCGGAACATCGACTTGTGGGCGCGCTATGGCGCAACACTTTATACCGACCGTAATGCCATCGGCTCCGGCCTGCAGGAAACTGCCGGAAGCCGCAAAAGCGACCTCAAGGCCACGCTACGCGTCAAATTCTGAAGTTGGCGCCCTCGTTTCCACGCCCGCCTAAGGCAGCGGTGCGGACAGCTCGGCCGGCGATGCGTCCACGGACGCCCCAGCATCTGCTGCGCCTTGGCCACTGAACACGATGATGGAAACCAACAGCCCCAAGAACAGCATCACCAGAATGGTTGTCCGCAAAACAGAAACCTCGGCTACTGCGCGGACCGGTTCTTCATTGGACATGAGGTACTGCGTTGATAGTTGCTCCATGGGGCGATCACGATCCAACAAACCGATCCGGAATGCTGCATGCTCCCCCCTCACTACCGATCGGATGCCACGATCAATGCCCCACGCGCCAAGCACGTTGAAAAGGCAGTGCGGGCCCGCCGATGTGCGTACGCCACGGAAGTTGTGCACTACCTTGGCGCAACAAGAAAAGCCATGTCCAACGTGGGTTTGATCATTCCGGAGCGCGCCCGCCAAGTGGGCAACTTCCTGGTGGGCCGCCTGCTGCCCTTCCACAGCAAACGGAGCGTGGGGCCGTTCGTCTTCATCGACCACATGGGGCCGGTGGCGATGAATGACCACGAAAATGTGGACATAGGTCCACACCCGCACATCGGCCTCAGCACCCTCACCTACCTGTTTGAGGGGAGCATCATGCACCGCGACAGCTTGGGCACCGCCATGGAGATCGCCCCCGGTGCGGTGAATTGGATGACCGCCGGCAGCGGCATCGTGCACAGTGAACGCACGCCCGATCATCTGCGGCACGTGGAAAAACACCTTCACGGCCTGCAGATCTGGGTGGCCCTGCCCAAGGAGCACGAGGAAACGGCCCCGTCCTTCCATCACGTGGAAGCCCATGCCTTGCCGCAGTGGGAACAGGCCGGCACGCACTACAAACTGATCGCCGGTGAACTCTTGGGGCACCGTTCGCCGGTTCCGGTCTTCAGCAAACTGTACCTGGTGGAGATCGCATCCGCAACAGACCATGAGGTACGCTTTTCCGATAGCTTGTACGGTGAGGCCGGCCTGTACATCCTGGAGGGCATGGTGCATACCGAGGAAGCCTCCTTCGGTCCACGGCAACTGTTGGTGGCCAAAGACGCTGCCCGGTGCGGCTTCCGCATGGCAGCGGGAACCCGGGTATATCTGTTCGGGGGTGAGCCTCTCCCGGAAGAACGCCTGATCTTCTGGAACTTCGTGGCCACTGATCAAACCAAGATCGACCGGGCCAAACAACGCTGGCAAGCTGGGCAGTTCCCCATGCCGCCCGGCGAGGCGAACCCCATCCCCCTCCCCACCGGGAACCGAACCTGATGATCTACACCATTGAAGCCCATACCGGGCGCGATCACTTCCGCACCGAGATCCGCACCTCCACCCATGTGCTGCTGGCCGATGAACCCGGCAGCAATGGCGGCATGGACCAGGGACCCAGCCCGCACGAACTGCTGGCCGCAGCCTTGGGCGGTTGCACCAATGCCACCTTGCGCATGTACGCCGATCGCAAGGAGTGGCCGTTGGAAGCCGTGGACACCCGCGTGGAGATCGAACACGGGGAATCTGTTGACACCACCACGTTCCGCCGCACCATCCGCCTTTCGGGGAATCTTACCATTGACCAGCGCACCCGCCTGCTGCAGATCGCCGAGCGCTGCCCCATCCATCGCACCATTACCGGGGCTGTGACCATCAGCACAGAATTGCTGTAGCGCAGTACCGGGCCGGAGTGCCGAGGCTTGGACGGCTATGCCCGCCCTCGGGCCGCACAACGACTGAACTTGGCAAAGCTCAGGGAAATTTGGAAGGATACTTGCTTCCTTTGCCCCCGTTATGGGAACCAGCATAGCCTACGCGGGCAAACCGCGCTATTCCGCCGAAGAACTCCAGGAGTTTGAGGCACTGATACACGCCAAGCTAGCCAAGGCGGAAGAAACTTTGCAGTTGGACAAAGATTCGCTGTTGCGGCTTTCCGGCAACGACACGGACGATACCTACATGGGCCAGAGCGGCTTGGAGGACGGATCCGTGGCCATGGAGCGCGAAGACCTGTCGCGGTCGGTGGAGAGGCAGCAGAAATTCATCGGCCAGCTCCAAGCCGCCTTGGGCCGGATCCGCACCGGTGAGTACGGCATCTGCCGCTCTACCGGCAAGCTCATCCCCAAGGAACGCTTGCGCCTGGTGCCCCATGCCACCCTCACCGTGGAAGCCAAGAACCAGCGCCCCGAGCAACTGCCATCGCCGGTGGCCACCACGCAGGACAGCCCGCTGGAGGAAGACCTGCTTTGAACCTTCGGCCCCTCGCCTGATCGTGCCACTGCCTCCGCGCGCACCCCTCCGTGTTCGTGCAGAGCGGAACGGCACCCTTGTGCCGGCAACATGCGTTGTGTAAATTACCGGGGCGGAAAGGATACCCGAACCTTGGCCGTGGAGGGGTTGGATGTTGGAGCCGAAGTAAACGCCGCAACATCCAGCACGCTCCACTACCCATTTGGCTTACCTGCCTCGCGATCAAAATGCACTTACCGGCCGGTTCTTGCCCGTCTCTCTGTTCCGGATGGTCGGCCACCGGTGCCGCTGCCCCCAGGTCAGGTTGTGTACACCCTGCACTGGAAGGCAGCAATTTGGTTAACGTTGCAACATGAAACTGTTCAGGCTGTTGGTGGTGGGCCTGTTGCTGATGCCCGCCACCTCCTATGGTTGGGGCCGTACCGGTCATCGGGCGGTGGGCAGCATAGCCCAGCAACACCTCTCGAAGAAAGCCCGAAAGGCGGTGCAACGGATCTTGGGCGGAGAGAGCTTGGCCTTGGCATCCACCTGGATGGACGAGATCAAGAGCGACCCCGCGTACGACCACATGCGCGATTGGCATTGGGTCACCATTCCTGATGGAAGCACCTATGCCGCAGCGCAGAAAAACCCCAACGGCGATGCCGTGGAAGCCATCGACCGCATGGTAGCTGCCCTGAAAAGCGACAGCCTCAGCCCGGGGCAACAGGCCGTATGCCTCAAAGTGCTCATCCACCTCATCGGCGACCTGCACCAGCCCTTGCACGTGGGCAAAGGGGACGACAAGGGCGGCAACGACTTCCAGGTACGCTGGTTCAAGCAGGGCTCCAACCTGCATCGCGTGTGGGACAGCGGCATGATCGATGAGAGCCAGCTGAGCTTCTCCGAACTGGCCCGAAGCCTGGACCGTGCAACCAAGCAACAGGTGGAACAGTGGAGCCAAGGCACCGCAGCAGACTGGGCGCAGGAAAATCTGGCCTTCCGAGCATCCATATACCCTGAAGCCCCCGGCGCGGAATTGGGCTATGCCTACCAGTACCAGCAGTGGCCAGTGGTGCAACAGCAGCTGCTCAAAGGCGGCATCCGTTTGGCCGGTGTGCTGAACGCTATTTTCGGTTGAACCGCCCGGCAGCGTACCTTGGCGGAGCAAAACTTGAACCCATGAAATGGATGACCGCGCTGGCGTTCGCCACCTTGATGGCGGGAAGCGCCGCAGCACAAAACAGGCAGGCGGAAGGTGTGGACGTGGCCCAAGCCGCCGAACGCCTCACCACCCGAATGACGGGCGAACTTGGGCTTAGCGCCGAGCAAGCCCAACAGGTGAACACCATCAACGTGAAGTACCTGGAGAAAACCATGACCATGCGCGATGCGCCTAACCAAACCGTGGACGGCATGGACAAAACGGCCTTGCTGCATGCGCGCGATGCGGAGCTCAAAGGCGTGCTTACGGCAGAGCAGTATGAGAAGATGATGAGCATGAAAGGCGCCCGGCCGGTCGGCACCCAGCCGACCAAGCCGGTGCAGTGATCGCAGCAAGAGCCCAACAAGAACGGCCCGCTTGCAGCGGGCCGTTCTTGTTGCCAAGCCTAGCGGACACCGGGGCCGGCGGGCAATGCCGGATCCCTGCCCTGCACAAAGTGCATCGGCAGCAGGTAGCGCACCGCCACCGCCTTGCCATCCCTACGGCCCGGCTTCCATTGGGGCATGGCTCCCACTACGCGCAGTGCTTTCGCATCAATGGAAGGTGATACCCTCTTGAGCACCCTGGCCAGGTCAGCCCGCCCATCCTTGCGGATCACGAATTCCACGTACACCGTGCATTCTCCGCCGTTCTCCAACGCATCCACAGGGTAGCATGCATTGGTGCCAAGGTAGCGGTACAGGGAGTCCGGCCCACCGGGGAAAACAGGCGGTTCCTGCACGCTGTGAAGGTCCACGACCGTATCGGTCGGTGCATGAAAACCCGTGTCGAACAGGCGCTGGGCCGCATCCGCGGAACCGCCCAAGGCGCCCGTGCCGCTCTGTGCCCAAGCACTTAAGCCCAGCAGCAGCACAGTGGCCGCAGCGATGATCCGTTTCGTTTCCATGCCCGAAAATACAGCGCCGGTCAACGCACCGGTCGGCGATGGAATTGAAGGGTGTGAGCGTGCGAGGGCGCGTGGGTACTGGGTGCGAGGGCGGAAGCCCATGACCTTCCCCCTGCTCCCGCCAGCGTTCCCGGACCCCAAGGGGGATTGAGTTCTGGAACAACCTTGCCAAGGCCACAGGTGGGCGTGCCTGCAGGGCTCGTTCATTGCACCGACGCACAAAGCGCTCTACTGACCGCCGTACTGGGCTACATTCGGAGCTCCGCAGGGTCGCAATTTCAAGTTTCATCCTACCTTGGAACTGCATTCAACGGTTCATTGCGAAAACCGAGGACTTCGGGGGAGAACACAGCAGGATGAACGATGGAAAGCCACAAGGCGCCCACCCCGTGGATGTTGGAACGCACAGCGTGGTTGGCGGGGAAGACTTTCGGCAGCGGTGGGTGTAAAAAACATGCCTTCAGCAATACCCAAAACATATGGCAGATATAAAATATAACATAATACAGCCAAGTGACAACGAAACAATAGAACTTATTGCCAATTGGTATTTAAGTGAGTGGAATATTCCAATACAGAAAACTATTGAAAAGACAAAAAGCCTCTCAGCGAATAATTTCGAGTTCCAAATTCTAATGTCACTGGACAACAAACCAATTGCAACAGGCGGGCTCTACAATCACGTTGGTCTGCTTGACCATGAGCCACGATTTAGAGTTTATAAAAATTGGTTAGCCTTGGTGTACACCAAGCCCGATAACAGGGGGAAAGGTTTAGGTGAATTAATCTGTAAACACATTCAATGGCATGCTAAAAATTTGGGATTAAATGAGATTTACCTGTTTACGCATACAGCAGAAAATTTATATAAACGACTTGCTTGGCAACCAATGGAGCGACTTGCAATAGGTGGCAAAGACATCGTGATAATGAAGAAAGAATTGCGAAATGGCCATGCCATATCAAACGAAAGAACTCATGACTGAACAAATGCCGACCGCCGGAAAGGTAAATCCAGGGCGCTGGGCGGAACGGCTAAGATCGGGTTGGTGCAAGGAGCAACTGTTGGTATTCGATCGAACTTTTCCGCTGACCTTGCCTGTCTTCCGCAATACCCCGACCGTTAGTGCACCAACACCAAGCGTTACGCCGCAGAGCCGGACGGCTTTTCCTCTTCCTGCCTTATCATCTCCTTGGCAATAACAATCCTATTCAGGACACGGAGGTCCGTTTACATTTGGCGCTCATCCCCTGCCTGAAATGAGCAACGTGTACTATCCCGATTACCTGCAACTGGAAAAGATCCTGGGCGCCCAGGAACTGGAGAGCGACAAGAACGGCCAGCACGCCCATGATGAGATGCTCTTCATCATCATCCACCAGGCCTACGAGCTTTGGTTCAAGCAGGTGCTGTACGAGGTGGGGAGCGTGATGGAGATCTTCAAGGATGGCCTGGTGGACGACAACGGCGGTGAGCTCAACATCGCGGTACACCGCCTGCAACGGGTAAAGACCATATTGGACGTACTGGTGAAGCAATGGGAGATCATCGAAACCATGACGCCGCTGGATTTCCTGGACTTCCGCGACATGCTGCGCCCGGCGAGCGGTTTCCAGAGCATGCAGTTCAAGATCCTGGAGGCCCGCTTGGGCCTGCGCATGGAGGCACGCTTCGGCAAACAATACTACACCAGCCAACTGCGGCCGGACCACAAGGCGCAGATAGAGGCGCTTGAAACCGAACCCACGCTGCTGGAGCTGGTGAATGCTTGGCTGGAGCGCATGCCCTTCCTTAAACCGGAATACTGGACAGGTGAACCGGATTTTTTCGGGCGCTTGGAAAAGCTGTATGTGGCCAGCCTGGTGCCGGGCGAGGAAGGCAATGCCGCCTTGTGGAGGAAGATCTTCGTGGACGGCTCCCCGGAGCGCCACTTCTCCCCTGCTGCGGCCCGCAGCGCATTGTTCATCATGCTGTACCGCGATGAGCCCATTTTTCAGCAAGCCTTCCGTTTCTTGGACTCCCTGCTGGACCTGGACACTGTAATGGCCTCTTGGCGGGCACGCCACATCAGCATGGTGCACCGCATGATCGGCCTGCGCGTGGGCACGGGCGGCAGCACGGGCAAGAATTACCTGAAGGGGGCCATGGACAGCCACCACATCTTCAGCGAGATCGCGGACTTGAGCAGCTTCCTTTTCGAGCGCCGCAAGCTACCGCCCTTGCCCGAAAGGTTGAAGAAGGCGGTGGGATTCGCGGGGTAGGCCGTATCGCGCAACCGGGTTGATCATCCTCAGCGGCGACCAGGTCACAGAGCTGGACTGGAGGTCCATTGCGGCGCTTTGTTGCATGTTCGTGCAGATCCGCATCGGCCCTGCCGCAGGTCCGTACCTGCCGCCCGGGCCGTTCCCCGTAGTGCACTGCTTGTTCTGAGCGGCTTGTCCGGTACGGCAAGGCATCGGCGCCGGGCCTACACCTGGCAGCGCTGTCCTTGGCGGGGCATTTCGATATGCCGGAATCCAGCATCGGAATATCGCTCCTTCAACCCTTCCATGGCCTGCATGTCTCCGTGCACCAGGAACACCTGCTTTACCAAGGAGGGGTCCTGGCAGCTGATCCAACGCAACAGTTCGTTGCGGTCGGCGTGGGCGCTGTAGCTCTCCATGGTGAGGATGGCGGCATTCACGGGCACCTCTTCGCCGTACATGTGCACGGTATCGGGCCGCTGCAACAAGCGCTCACCAAAGGTGCCCGGCCCGCAGAAGCCCACGACCAGTACGGCATTGCGGGCATCGCGCAGCCCGTGGAACAGGTGGTGGCGGATGCGGCCGGCATCCATCATGCCGCTGGCGGCAATGGTGATGCTGGGCCCTTTGCGGGTGTTGAGCTCCTTGCTGCGGGCGGCCTCGCGGATGAATTCCACACCGGGAAAGCCGAACAGGTCGGGATCGCGCTCCAGCTCTTGGCGGATGTCCGCCTGTAGCAGCCGGGCATGTTTGCGGTAGATGCCCGTGGCATTGATGGAGAGCGGGCTGTCCACGAACACCGGCACACGCGGCAGCTGGCCGCTGTTGAACAGGTGGTTGAACTGGTACAACAGCTCCTGGGTGCGGCCCACGCTGAACGCCGGAATGATCAGGCGCCCTTGCTGCTGCACGCACACGCGCTGCACGTGGCCCAGGAGCTCCATGGCCGAGGCGGAGGCCTCCTGGTGGTCGCGGTTGCCGTAGGTGCTTTCGCAGATGATCACATCGGCCTGCGGAAAAGCCTTCGGGTCCGGCAACAGGCGGTCCACGTAGCGGCCCACATCGCCGCTGAAGGTGATGCGCCGCACCCCTTCGCGGCTGGCTACGGTGAGGTGCACTGAGGCACTGCCCAGGATGTGGCCCGCATCTATGAACGCCAGGGTGGTTCCGGGGAGGATCTCCGTGGGGGTATCGTAGGGCACCATGCGGAAGAGCTGCATGGCGGCATCCACATCAGCGGTGGTATAAAGCGGCCCGATCTCGGTCATGGCCTGGCCTTGCTTCTTGGCCCGCTTGGCGTCGTAGCGGTAGTCGTTCTCCTGGATGAAGGCGCTGTCGGCCAGCAGGATCTCACACAGGTCGCGCGTGGCCTCCGTGGCATAGATGGGCCCTTGGAAGCCTTCGGCCACGAGCCGCGGTATAAGGCCGCTGTGGTCGATGTGGGCGTGGGAGAGCACCAGGGCATCGATGCTCTTGGGATCGAAACCGAAGCGGCGGTTCAGCGCATCGCTGGCGGGCCCTTCCCCTTGGAACATACCGCAATCGAGCAAGAGGCGTTGGCCGCCGGGCAGCTCCAAGAGGTGTTTGCTGCCGGTGACCATGCGGGCAGCGCCGTGGAAGGTGATGGACAAGGACATAACGGAGGATATTGGCAATGGTTTGCAAGGTAGCGGCCAACGCCGATCGCAGCCCTGCCGGGTCGGCGGCGCGATGTGCCGGCCAGCCCAGTGGAAACGGAACAGCCCCGGGCGGGCCGGGGCTGTTCAACGCATGCAGCGGGGGGTTACTGGGCCTGCTTTTGCGCGGGCTGCTTGTTCGCTTTCCGCTCGGCTTTTTCCTCCTTCAACCGCGTTTCCAGCTTGGTGTACTGCTCCGGGGTAAGCACGCCCTTGTAGCGGGCCAGTCGTGCTTTTTCCAGGTCACGGCGCTTGCCGCTCACGTCCGTACCGGCGGCACGGGCAGACTTCAGTTCCTCGAGCTTTGCGCGGTAGTCGGCATTGATCTCCTGGATCTTGGCGGTCTGGTCCTTGTCCAAGCCCAAGCCCTGCACAATGCGCTCGTGGTTGGCTTCGGCGCGGGCTTCCGCATCGCGGGCTACTTTCTCCTGGGCTTGGGCGAAGGTGGCCGTCATGGCTGCCAAGGCAATCGTCATCATCAGCTTCTTCATGGTACTGGGTCTTTGCACCTTTCGGCGCTGGTTGGGTTTATGTGGCGGCATGTGACAAGCGGCGTGCCAAACTTGCGCGACCTGTTGCGGCCATGGGTACCTGCGGGAACCGATCGGGCGCAACGCATGATCGCAGCGGCCCTCTCCTGCGGGGCAGGGCCTCCACGATGGTCATTCCCCATTGGTTACGGTCCGGCCCCGTGCCGGCAGTAACGCGTACACTACTGCGCCCAGGGCCACGATGCCCAGGCCGAAGCCGGTGTAGAGCGGCTTGCTCCACAACAGGTTGATGCAAAAGGCCGCGGCTGCGGCGATGTAGAGGGCCGGCAACACGGGATAGCCCCAGGCGCGGTAAGGCCGTTCGGCACCAGGCTCCCGCTGGCGCAGCACAAACAGGCCGGCAATGGTGACGATGTAGAACAGCAGCGAGGCGAACATGGTGTACTCCAGCAGGTCGCCATATCGCCCGCTGAGGCACAGCAGCGACGCCCAAAGGCATTGCACCCAGAGGGCAAAGCCCGGTACTGCGGCCTTGTTCAAGGTTCCCGCCCGGCGGAAGAACAGGCCATCCCGGGCCATGGCATAGTAGAGGCGGCCGCCCGAGAGGATAATGCCGTTGTTGCAGCCGAAAGTGCTCACCATGATCAGCGCTGCCATGATCAGTGCGCCTTGTTCGCCGAAGATCACTGCGGCGGCGGCGGCCCCCACCCGGTCGGCCACGGCATGTTGGATGTCCGTGTTGGGCAAGAGCGCCAAATAGGCGAAGTTGGCCAGCAGGTACAAAACGGTTACCAGCGCTGTGCCCAGCACCAAGCCCAGCGGAATGTTGCGCTGGGGGCGGTCCACCTCACCGGCGATGAACGTGACATTGTTCCAGGCATCGCTGCTGAAGAGCGAGCCCACCAAGGCCACGCCGAAGGCGCTCACCAGCAGCATACCGTCCAAGGGCACCCTGGATTCCATGCCGTCCGGCAGGGTACGCAGGCCCACCGCATCCCATCCCGTACTGAAATTGGCGGTCCACACGCCAGTGCCGGCGCCCAGCCAGATGCCGGCGGCGATCAATCCCAGCAGTGCGGCGATCTTGGCCAACGTAAAGCTGGTTTGCAGCAGCTTGCCATGGCGCACTCCGCGTGTGTTGAAGGCCGTGAGCAGCACAATGCTGGCTATGGCCACCAACTGGGAGGCGTTCACCTGCAGCACGCCCAGGTCCAGCAGGATGTTGCCCTCGCCCAAGCGCGGTACGAACACCGCCGTATACTTGGCAAAGGCCACTGCCACCGCAGCGATGAGGCCGGTTTGGATCACCGTGAACACCGTCCACCCGTACATGAAGGCCGGCAGCTTGCCGAAGGCGCGTTGGATGTACACATATTGCCCGCCGGCCTTGGGCATCATGGCGGCCAGCTCGCCGTAGCTCAAGGCCGCCAGCACGGTCATGATGCCCGATACCACCCAGGCGGTGAGCATCCATGCCGGTGAGCCAAGCTGCCGCATCATGTCGGCACTGACGATGAAGATGCCGCTGCCGATCATTGAACCGGCCACGAGCATCACGGCATCCAACAGGGTGAGGGAGCGCTTGAATCCGGTCATGTTCGCAAATGAAAGGCCGCCAATGTACTGGCTCCCGGCATTTCCGTTCCGGGGCTCCCGGTGCCGCCCTCGATGCACGCACGAAGGCGACTTTGTTGCGGCTTGCACAATTGGTATGCGTGCATAACTTACGCCTGCAAAACTTGCTTTGCCTTCCCCCGTTTCCACCACCCACCAGACCTGCTGCTTGTGAACGTCCGATCCTTTTTATTGCTCACCGGCGCGTTGCTCCTATGGGGCCCTGTTTGCGCGCAAGGCGTGCGGCTGAACGGCAGCGTGCACGATGCGGCCACGGGCGAAGCCCTCGTGGGGGCCGTGGTCAAGGTAGCTGACCTCACCGGCGGCGCAACCACCGACCTGGACGGCCGGTTCACGCTGCTGGTGGACCAAGCCCCTCCCTTCACCCTCACCGTGGTGTATTTCGGGTACAAGAGCCAACAAGTTGCCGTAGCCACGGTAGAAAAGCCGCTGCGGATCAACCTGCAACCCGATGCCCTGTTGCTGCAAGATGCGGAGGTGGTGCGCGAACGCATCAGCGACCGGCAGAAGCAAGCGCCGCTCACGGTGGAAACCATGGACCTGTTGGCCATCAAGGAAGTGGCCGGAGGCGATTTCTACGAAGGCCTGGGCAACCTGAAGGGCGTGGACATGACGGCGGCCAGCTTCGGCTTCAAGGTGATCAACACGCGCGGCTTCAACAGCACCAGCCCGGTGCGTTCGCTGCAATTGATCGATGGCGTGGACAACCAAAGCCCGGGGCTGAACTTCTCCTTGGGCAACTTTCTGGGGGCGAGCGACCTGGATGTATTGAAGGTGGACGTGATCGCCGGGGCCAGCACCGCCTTCTACGGGCCGGGCGCCTTCAACGGGGTGATCAACATGACCACCAAGAGCCCGTGGCTGTTCCGGGGCTTGAGCGCCAGTGTGAAGGGCGGCGAGCGCAACATGCTGGAGGCTGCGGTACGCTGGGCGGACGTGATCGGTGATTCCGCCGCCGGTCCGCGCTGGGCGTACAAGTTGAACGCTTACGCCCTGCGCGCGGACGACTGGCGGGCGGACAACTATGCCCCCACCAGCGACAGCCCCGTAGGCATGGAAAACCCCGGCGGATTTGATGCGGTGAACATCTACGGAGACGAGGATGTCAGCGTGAACAACAACTACGACACCTTCTTCGGCCGCCGCAGCTACCCCGGCCTGGGGCTCTTCCTGCGCAATGGCTACAAGGAATCGGACCTGGTGGATTACGGCACCCGCAACCTCAAAGTGGGCGGCTCGCTGCACTACCTGGTGAGCGACAGCGTGGAGGCGGTGCTCGCCTCCAACTTCAGCACGGGCAGCACGGTGTACCAAGGCGACAACCGCTACCAGCTGAAAGACATCCAGTTCTTCCAGCACCGGCTGGAAATCGGGCAAGCCGGCAGATGGTTCGCCCGTGCGTACGTGACGCATGAAGACGCCGGACGCACCTACGACATTTACACCACGGCCCTGCGCCTGCAGGACGCCAGCGGGCCCACGGGCGGCGCCAACGGCTGGAACTTCGAATACAACACCTACTGGGGCAACACCATCACCCCGGTCGTGGAGGCCATGCCCGACTACATCACCACCAGCGAAGCCGTGGGAATGGGTTGGAACCAGGCCCAGTGGATCGCCTGGCAGGACGCCTTCATCCAGGAACACAGCGACTACTTCTTCAACTTGCACCAGCAGGCCCTGGCACATACCAACGCCATGAACACGGCCTTCCTGGACCCGTTCTACACGCCCGGCACCAGCCGCTTTGATGAAAAGTTCGACGAGATCACCGGCAAGCGGTTCACCGAGGGCGGCTCCCTGTTCTTCGACCGCAGCATGCTGGCCCATGCCATGGGCGAATACAAGTTCAAACCGGCCTTCGGCACCGTGACCGTGGGAGGCAACGTACGGGAATACCTGCCCAACAGCGCGGGCACCATTTTCCGCGACACCGGGGATGTGCGCATCCGCAACAGCGAATTCGGCCTCTATGCCGGGCTGGAAAAGAAATTCCTGGACAACCGGCTCACTGCCACGGCCACCGTACGGCTGGACAAGAACGAGAACTTCAGCCCCTTGATCTCCCCGGCCCTTTCCCTGGTGTACGCCAAAACTCCGGCACACGTGTGGCGCGCGGGCTTCAGCAGCGCCATCCGCAACCCCACCTTGGCCGACCAATACCTCTACTACAATGTGGGCCGGGCCTTGCTGCTGGGCAATGTTGACGGGCAGTTCGAGGCAGGGCGCGACTCCATGTTCACCATAGAAAGCTTCCAGGTCTATCGCGATAACGACCTCAACCGCAGCCTGCTGGACTACTTCAACGTGGACCGCGTACGGCCCGAGCAAGTAAAGACCATTGAAGCCGGCTACCGCGGCACGCATTGGGAAAGCGTGTACCTGGACATCAACGCATACAACAGTTGGTACACCGACTTCATCGGCTACATCATCGGCCTGCACGCCGAATTCCCCCAGGCGGGCAACACCCCGCCCATGGCCTTGCAAGCCTACCGTGTGGCCGCCAATGCCTCTACCATGGTGGTCACCCGCGGGGTGAACGCCGGGCTGAACTGGTACCGGCCCAAGCTCACCTATACCTTCAACTACGGTTACAACCGGCTCACCACCGGCGAAGGCGACCCGATCATCCCGGCCTTCAACACCCCGGTGAACAAATTCAACGCGGGGCTCAGCGCACGCGACCGCCTGATCCCCTTCACCACCCACAAACGCTTGGGCTACGGGCTGAACTGGAAATATGTGGAAGGCTACCTCTTTGAGGGTTCGCCCCAATTCACCGGGCCTATCCCCAGCTACGATATGGTGGATGCCCAGGTCAACGTCAAGTTCCCCGCGCACCACCTCACGGTAAAACTGGGCGCCAGCAACCTCTTCGGCCTGCTCCCGCTCTGGGACAAGAACGTGCCTATGGCCGAACGCCTCGATCGGGCCATCAACAACGAGGTATACCTGGTGTACGGCGGCCCGCGCATCGGGCGGTTGGCATACATTCAGCTTTCCTATGAACTGAACAATCCTTGAAAACAAGTAACTTTCGACAACACAAACCAGCCCCGGACCACATGAACAAAAAACTACGCATAGCCCTTCCGCTGGCGGTGCTTGCCCTCAGTGCGCAAGCCCAGCAGCGCTACTTGGAAGAGGTGTTCACTTCCAGCCAAGTGACCGTTACCAACGATGTGACCTTCGGCACCAACATCGATTTCCTCACCTCCGACTTCACCAATCCGGCGACCTACGGCCCGGAAGTGATGCAGCTGCAAACCTTGGTCAGCACCTCGCAACCCATACCTGCGGCCTTCTTCGACCCCTTGGATGAAAGCACCGTGGTGAAGGTGACCAACCTGAAGATGGACGTTTACCAGCCGGACCAAGGTGTGGACACCGAGAACGAGCGGCCGGTGTTCATTTTTGTGCACACGGGCAATGCACTGCCCCCGCCCCTGAACGGCAGTCCCAACGGCACCCGCAAGGACAGCAGCGCCGTGGAAGTGTGCAAGCGCATGGCGCGCCGCGGCTACGTGGCCGTGAGCATGAGCTACCGCATGGGCTGGAACCCGCTGGGCAGCACCTTGGAGATCCGGCGCGGCACCCTGCTCAACGCCATCTACCGGGCCATCCACGACGTGAAGCAGTGCGTGCGCAACCTGAAGGCGGACGGGGCCGGTGCCAACACCTATGCCATCGACAATGACAAGTTCATCCTCTACGGCGAAGGCACCGGTGGATACATCGCCTTGGCCACCGCCACGTTGGACGACCCCGATGAGCTCTTCATCGAGAAGTTCCTTCCCGATCCGTTCAACCCGGCGGTGAGCTATGTGGATACGGCCACCGTGGGCAACATCGAAGGCTTCAACGGCTCGTTGGCCCTGTACCGCCCGAACGGCCAGGACAGCGACATCGATTTCTGCGTGAACGCCGGCGGCGCGCTGGCCGATACGAGCTGGCTGGCAGCAGGCGATGCGCCGATGGTGGCCTTCCACACCGTCTTTGATCCCTTCGCCCCGTTCGGCGCCGGCATCGTGATCGTGCCCACCACCGGCGAGCAAGTGGTGGATGTGCAAGGCAGCAACGTGTTCATGGAACTGGTGAACGACTTTGGCAACAACGCCAGCTTCGCCACACTGCCCAATGGCAACCCGTTCACCGATAGAGCACGTTCCCTGTACAACACCAACCAGGTGCATGGCACCACCACGGTGCACATCAACACCAACCTGGAAGGCTTGTACCCCTTGGTAACCCCCAACTGGCCGGCCATGATGCCCGGCACCTTGGAAGAAGCCAGCCCATGGCAATGGTGGGATCCCGCCGGACCGTTGGCCAACATAGACCTGGACGGCCCCGGCCCGGGCACCCTCACCACCGGCCAGGCCAGCCAAGCCAGCAATCCCAACTTCAGCGGCACCAAGGGCCGTACTTACATCGACACCATCATGGGCTACATGAACCCGCGGATCGTGTGCGCACTGGAATTGGGACCCTGCTCCCTGGTGGGCATTGATGAGGGCGACCCCGTTGCCATGGGCGTGGACCTGTACCCCAATCCGGCACGGCACGCCGTGCGCATCACCAGCGCCAACGGCACCATCCGCATGGCGGAAGTGTACGACCTGAACGGCCGCCGTGTGCATGCCGAAAACGTGGACAACAGCGCTTTCACCTTGCAGCGCAACAGCCTGAAGGCTGGCGCCTACTTCGTTGTCCTCACCTTCGACCAAGGCACGGTGACCCGCAAGCTGATGCTGGATTGATCCTGCCCACAAGCTCCCTGAAAAGGGCCGGTCCGCTTGGGCCGGCCCTTTTTTATTGGCCATGGCGGGTGTTCAGTGATCCCTTGCCGCAGCGCGATACGGCCACCTTCCCCGGGGATGGCCTGTGGCCAACAGCCTCCCCCACCGCTGGTCTTGCTTCCAGCCCAACCGTTCATGGCCGGGCAGAGGCCGTTCATCACAAAACAGTACTTTGTTTTGCATAATACCATCTTGTGCATATATGTTTGCATCGTCAACTACCGGGCATCGCCCAAGAAGACCGAAAGCACCAAGCGATGAAAGTGGAGAACACCAAAGCACAGATGCGCAAGGGCGTGCTGGAATATTGCATTCTATCGCTCTTGTCCACCGAGGAGATGTACCCATCGGACGTGATCGCCAAGTTGAAGGATGCGCGGTTGATCGTGGTGGAAGGCACCCTGTACCCGCTGCTCACCCGGCTGAAGGATGCCGGCTACTTGAACTACCGCTGGGAAGAAAGCCGCAGCGGCCCGCCGCGCAAATACTACAAGCTCACCCCGGTGGGCCTGAAATTCCTCAAGGAACTGGATGATACCTGGGCTGAATTGATGCAAGCCGTGAAAAAAACCACCCGCAACAACCCCTCGTGATGAAAAAGACCTTCACAGCAAACCTGAACGGCAACGTCTTCCACATCGAAGAAGATGCCTACGACCAGTTGCAGCGCTACTTGGCGAACATACGGGCCAAGTTCAGCGGCAGCAGCGAAGCCGAGGAGATCATGGCCGACATCGAGGCGCGCATCGCCGAGCTCTTCACCGAGCGCCTGCAGGGCCGGCAGGCGGTGTCCTTGGCCGATGTGGACCATGTGAAGCAGGTAATGGGCCAGCCCGAGGACTATGTGGACGGCGAAACCGCCGATGAGCGCAGCGCGGGCGGCGGCAGCGGGCAGACCTACGGCAGCACCCGGCGCCACAAGCGCCTGTTCCGCGACACGGACGACAAGAAGATCGCCGGCGTGCTCTCCGGCCTGGGCCACTACTTCGGCATTGATCCGTTGTGGCTGCGCATCATCGCCCTGATCTTCCTGCTGGCCGGTTGGGGATCGCCCGCCTTGATCTACATCGTATTGTGGGTATTGGTACCGGAAGCCTCCACGGCCGCGGAAAAGCTGGAGATGCAAGGCGAGCCGGTTACGGTGGACAACATCAAGCGCATGTTTGATGAAGGCACCGAACGGGTGAAGTCCGGCGGCCAGCGCATGGCGCAAGAGGCCAAGGACCTCGGCAGGCAATGGGGCCCCGCCGCACGCAACGCCGGCCAGCAGGCCAGCGACGTGCTGGGCAAGCTCGCCGGGGTGATCGTACTGCTCTTGGCCTTCTCGTTGCTCATCAGCGTCTTCACCGGCGCCATCGGCGGTACAGTGGGCCTGTGGCACGCCACATGGAGCAATGCGGACATCAGCCTGCTGGACCTGGGCGGCCAGGTCTTCAACAGCTCCGGCCATGCGCTCTGGTTCGCCATTGGCGCCCTAAGCTTGGTGATCATCCCCATCATGGCCCTGTTCCTGGCGGGATTCCGCCTGCTGCTGGGCACCCCCGCGCCGCGCTGGCTGGGCATTACCCTCACGGTCCTGTGGCTCATTGCCCTGGTACCCACCGTATGGGCGGCAGTTTCCCTGGGCACCGATTACCGCCGGGAGAACAGCATCCGCACCGAAGCCGCCTTGCAACAGCCGGCCGATGGCACCATTTACCTGGACATGCTGCCCCCCGCCGACAGCAGCTCCTACGGTTGGTCCTTCAGCTATGATAGAGGCCGAATGGACGTGGACCTGGAAGGGATCCACCTGGACAACGGCACGACCAGCGCAGCTTGGGCGGATGTGGATGTGGAAGCCAGCAGCGACAGCTTGTTCCACCTGCTGGTGGTGCGCAGCGCGCACGGCGCCACCGCCAAGGATGCCCGCACACGTGCCGGCAATGTGGGCTATGACTACCGCCAAGAGGGTGATGCCCTGTACTTGTCGCCAGTGGTGCAGTTTCCCTCCAAGGACAAGCTCCGCTGCCAAGAGGTGCGGTTCATCCTGCAAGTGCCCAATGGCCGGTCCGTATTCCTGCGGGATGGCTCACGCCGCATGCTGGACGACATCGCCAACACCACCAACACCTATGATGGTGACATGGTAGGGCATCGATGGACGATGACCCCGGAAGGCTTGACCAAGGGCGGCGTGCCCAGCCCGGCCCGGGACACCACTGCTGTGCCGGCGCCACCGGCCCAACAAACCGCTCCGGCCGAGGCACCGGCAACCCAAGTGAAAAGGCAAGCCCGGATCGCGGCCAAGCAGCTCCGCGAAGAGGCCGTGGCAAGCATGGAGGGGGCCTCCACCTACATGCCCAACCTGATCGAACTGCTCTCCGCGGGCCTGCGGCCGTAGCGGAAAGCGTGGCAAGCAGCGGCAACGAGGGGTTCCGCTCGCTTGACCTTGAACGGCCCTGGGCAAGCCCCGGGGCCGTTTCCATGGTACCCCTCCGGCCATGGCGGCCCGATACCGAACTTCGCGGCCCAAGCAAGCACGGCCATGAGCAAAGCATCCAAGATCAAGCAGTTCGACCCCAACAGCCCGGGCAATGCACAGGCGGGCATCTATGGCTTGCCATTCACCCCTGAAGAAAGCGACATCGTGCTGGTGCCCGTGCCATGGGAAGTGACCACGAGCTACGGCGGCGGCACGGCCCGAGGCCCGGAAGCGATCCTGGAAGCCTCCTTCCAAGTGGATCTGTTCCACCCGGAATTCGCCGACCTGTGGAAGCGCGGCATCGCCATGGACGAGCTCCCCGAGGCGTTGCTGGAGCAGAGCATAGCGCTGAAGAAGGAATCGGCACAGGTGATCGACCTGCTGGTGAACGGGGGTGGCAAGGCAGCTGAAAAACGAGCGGCCAAAGCCCTTGGGCTGGTCAATGAGGAAAGCGCGGTGATGAACGAATGGGTGCAGCAGCGCACGGCCTACTGGATGGACCAAGGCAAGCTTACCGGCCTGGTCGGGGGCGACCACAGCACGCCACTGGGCATGTACCGCGCCCACGCTGAACGCCACGAGAGCTTCGGGATCCTGCACTTGGATGCGCATTTGGACCTGCGCAACGCCTATGAGGGATTTGCTTACAGCCATGCGAGCATCATGCACAATGCCCTGCAGCTCCCCCAGGTGGAGCGCATCGTATCGGTGGGCATCCGCGACTTCTGCGAGGAGGAAGCGCGCGTATTCGCCCGTGAAGAGCTGCGCGTGCGCATCCACCGCAGCGCCGAACTGCGCCGTGAGCAATACGAAGGCCTGCGCTGGCGCGAACAGTGCGACCGCATCATCGAACAACTCCCGGAAAACGTGCACATCAGTTTCGACATCGATGCATTGGACCCCGCGCTGTGCCCGCACACGGGCACCCCGGTGCCGGGCGGCCTGGCGTTCGAGGAAGCCACTTACTTGCTCTCCCGGTTGGCCGCCAGCGGCAAGCAGATCATCGGATTCGACTTGGTGGAGGTGGCTCCGGGCCCCACAGGCGACTGGGACGCCAACGTGGGCGCCAGGCTGCTCTGGCACCTGTGCGGTGTTCTGGCCAAAGCCAATCCTTGAGCATACCGGGCCATGGATACTGATCGGACCGGGACCGGGGTAGATACTCCATTGCCGGACCTCCTCTTGCTGTTCGATGGCGGTTGCAACCTCTGCAACGGACTGGTGCAATTCATCATACGGCACGACCGCAAGCGGCGGTTCCGCTTTGCGGCGCTACGATCCATGGCCGCACAGGCGGTCCTGAGCAGCCATGGCCGCCCCCCCCAGGCCTTGACCTCCTTGGTATACTGCCGCAAGGGCCGCGTGTTCGTCCGCTCCGGCGCCGCACTGCATGCGGCCCGCGACCTGGGCGGTGCGTGCCAGCTCGCCTTCATCTTCATCCTGGTGCCGCGCTTCCTGCGGGATGCCGTGTACGACCTGGTGGCCCGCAATCGCTACCGCTGGTTTGGCAGGCGCGGGCAATGCATAGTGGCGACGGCCGAATTGCAAGACCGGTTCCTTACCGGCACGGCACCAGCACACGAGCCTGTCTGAACGCCGGTTCAGCGCCCACTGCAGGATAGCATCCGTCAATGGCCCTCCGGTTACTGCCTTCCGTGGCACCGGTGATGGCCTTCCGGCGCGAAGGCATGGAACCGGACCGGCTTACAGGATCTCTTCATCCCCGCTGCCCTGGTGCTGCAGCACCAGCAAGGGCAGATTGGTGTGCAACGCCAGGCGTTTGGCCGTGCTGAAGCGGAACAGGTCCTCGAAGAACCCGGCATGGCGGTGCAGCACCGCGATCATGCCGGCGCTTTCACGCTCGGCCAGCATATCGATCGTACCGGCCACATCCTGGCCTTCTTCCACGGCAAAGCGGTGCGGTATGGCTTGGAACAATTCATCGAACAAGGAAACCACCGCAGGCCGCGGCACTTCCTCGGCATTGCGCAGCACATGCGCCAGCACCACCTCCGAACGCGTGCGCAAAGCAATGTGCAGGAGCATCTTGAGGTCTTCGGCCTTCACCCTGCGCTGATCGTCGGCGAAGAGTATCCGGTCCACTCCGGTCAGCGGTGCATTCGCGGGCACCACCAGCACAGGCACACGGCTGTGTTTCACCACGCCGGCGGCGTTGCTGCCCAACAAGCCACCGCCGGAACGGCCTTGGGTGCCCATCACCACCAGATCGGCGGCTTTGTCCCGCGCGATCTCGTTAAGCACGCCGGTAAGCGGGCCGAACACCACTTCCTTGGCCAGTTTCGCACCGTGGAATGCAGCGGAACCGCGGATGCGCCCCTCCCAGTGTACCATGCCGTCGCTGGCTGCCTTGTACAGTTCTTCGGCCATGTTGCCCCACGCGGTAACCGAGGGGTCGGCGTCCATGTAGGTATGCACCAGGAAATACGACACGTTTTCCACCCCCATCAGCCGCGCCGCATACGCTGCTGCATGGAATGCGTGTTCGCTGTAGTCGGTGGGGAGCAGGATGCGCATCATGGGCAGGGTGTTTGTACAAATTTAGTGAACGGCATGCCGGCCTTGGCAGCCTTGGGCGTTAAGCTGATGAAGATCATTCACCGAACCCGGTGCATCCGCTAATCTTGGCCGATGCCCCGTTTGCTGGAAGACCGCCCCGAGGCGGGAACGATCGATACGATCGAGGAACTGATCCGCGTGCTCAATGCAGAAGCACAGCCCGCTGGCTATACCGAGGCGATGAAACGCCTTGATGTGCAGGCCGAAGCGCTCTCCCGGTACATCATTTGGGATGAGCGCCACTATACGCGCAAATGCTTGCACCGCACCCCTGAGCTGGAGCTGTTGTTGATCAGTTATGAGCCGGGCCAGCGCACCAGTATCCACGACTACGACAGCCAAATGGCCTGGATCAAGCCTGTGCTGGGCACGGTATATGAGGAACGGTTCAAGCTTGCCGGCAATGGCGAGCTGAAGCTGCAAGGCCAACGGAAATTGGAACCGGGCCAGCTGGCCTACATGACCACCAAGGATTGTATCCACCGGCATTCCAACACCGGGCCGGGCCGGGCGATCACACTGAACCTGTACGCGCGCCCCATCCGGCGCTGGCGCGTGTATGATGAGCGGACGGGGCAGTCCTCCGTATCGGGCACGGCACTGGCTCCCGAACAATAACTTCACCCCCTGTTGATGGTGCACGGGGAGACCAACGTTGATCCGATCCAGTTGGAACGGGTACGCGACATGCTGTTCAGTACGGCTGCGGAGGGGCTGGTGCTGGTGGACCGCACCGGCGCCATACGCATGTGCAATCCGCGACTGGTGGAACTCTTCGGCTATGCCGAAGGAGAACTGCTGGGGCGTTCCATCGAGGAGCTCATGCCTGAAAGCTTCCGTTCGGCGCACAAGGGCCACCGCCATGCATTCAACTCCCGGCCTTCCAAGCGGCACATGGGCCGCGGGCGGGAGCTGTTCGGTTTGCGCAAGGACGGCAGTGCATTCCCGGTGGAAGTGGGCCTGAACCATTTCAGCGTGGACGAGGAACTGTACGTGATGGGGCTGGTCACCGACATCACCGAACGGAAAAAGGCGGAGGAGGCCTTGCAACGCAACACCGCCGAGCTGGAAAAGCGGGTGGAGGAACGTACGGCCGAACTGGCCAAGGGGGCGCGTGCCGTGGAGATCGCCTACGAACGTGAGAAGGAGCTCAACGCGCTCAAGTCCCGCTTTGTATCCATGGCCTCCCATGAGTTCCGCACGCCGCTGAGCACGATCATGGGCTCGGCCGACCTGATCGCCCGTTATGCCGGGTCGGGCGACCAGGACAAGATCCTCAAGCATGTGCAGCGCATCCGCAGCAAAGTGCGCGACCTCACCAGCATCCTCAACGACTTTCTCTCCTTCGAGCGCATCGGGCAGAGCGATGTGCAAGTGCAGCCTGAAACCATGGACATCGTGCACTTCTGCATCGGCCTGGTGGAAGAGCTGCGCGGCACGGCAAAGCCGGGGCAGGCCTTGGAATACGGGCATGACAGCGAAGAACGGTCGGTGATGGTGGACCGCACCATGCTGCTGAACACCATCACCAACCTGGTCACCAACGCCATCAAGTACTCCCCCGAAGGCAGCACCATCACCCTGCGCACCAGCATCAACCAAGGCGAACTGATGATCGCCGTGGTGGACCGGGGCATCGGCATACCGTTGGAAGACCAGCCCCACCTGTTCACCCCGTTCTTCCGCGCTCAAAACGTGCTTACCATCCAAGGCACCGGCCTGGGGCTGCACCTGGTGAAACGCTACGTGGACCTGATGGGCGGGGAGATCACCTTTACCAGTACACCCGGTCAAGGCAGCGCCTTTTACATGCGCATTCCGGGAAAATGAACCACCATGAAGACCATTCTGCTCATTGAAGACGATGCTGACGTGCGCGACAACACGGCGGAGATCCTGGAACTGGCGCACTACCGGGTGCTGAAGGCCGAAAACGGCAAGCGCGGCGTGGACCTCGCGCGCAAGGAAATGCCCGACCTGGTGCTCTGCGACATCATGATGCCGGAACTCGATGGCTACGGCGTGCTGCACCTGTTGGCGCGCACCCCGGAAACGGCGGAGATCCCCTTCATCTTCCTCACGGCCAAGGCCGAGCGCACCGACGTGCGGCGGGGCATGGAGCTGGGCGCCGACGACTACCTCACCAAGCCCTTTGAGGAAAGCGAGCTGCTCAATGCCATCGAAGGGCGGCTCAGGCGCAGCGACCTGTTCCGCAAGGGATTTGACCGCACCCTCAACGGGCTCAACGATTTTATGGAGCAAGCCCGGGGAACCGCAGCCCTGCAAGACCTGGGCAGGGACCGCAAATCCAAGGTGTACGAACGCAAGGGCGTGCTGTTCCACGAAGGCGATGAAATGCGGCACGTGCCCTTTTTGGTTTCAGGCAAGGTGCGTACCTACAAGGTGAACAACGATGGAAAAGAATTCGTGACCGGCCTGCATGTACCGGGCGACTTCATCGGCTACCTCGGCCTGCTGGAAAGCGGCCATGCCGTGGAAACGGCCGAAGCCATGGAAGAGAGCGAGGTGGCGCTGGTGCCGCGGGAAGACTTGTTGCGCCTGCTGTACCGCGACCGCGACGTTTCCATGCGCTTCATCCGCATGCTCAGCAAGGAGGTAGGTGAAAAACAGGAGCGCCTGCTGCAACTGGCCTATGCGAGCGTTCGCCAGCGCGTGGCCCAATCCTTGATCCAGCTCAATGACCGATTCAGCGCCCAGCACAGCGGAGACCTGGGCGTGCGCATCAGCCGCGATGAGCTGGCCGCCATCGTGGGCACGGCCACGGAATCCTTGATCCGCTGCCTTACCGACCTGAAGGATGAGGGCCTGATCAGCACCCAAGGTCGTGATATCAACATCACCGACCACCGGCGGCTGATGAAGCTGGCCAACCTGTGAACCAATGGCGGGCAGACCTCAGCCCCTGCCCCACTCTGCCCAACTGGATGCGGTTTCCTGCAACCGCACCGCGTATAGCGCCTTACCATCAGGAAGGGCGGCCTGAAGCCGCTCCACGATGTCCAGCAGCACGTTCTCGCAGCTGGGCTGCCATGGCGTGAAGAGCGTGCGGCCGAACAGTTCGTGGCCCGATGATGCTTGCCCGCGGTCCGCTTCGTGGAGCACCAACGCGTGGTCGTAGCGGTCCACCACCGCCCGGTTCACGATCTTCTTCAGTTCCGAAAAGTCGATGACCATGCCGTCCTTGGGGTGCCCCGGCGCCGAGCGCGGCACCCCCTCGAGCGTCACGTCCAGCACATAGGAATGGCCGTGGATGTTGGCACAAAGGCCATCGTGGCAGCGCAGGGCATGGGCCATTTCAAAATGGAAGCGCTTGGTCACGCGCACGGTCCGTTCAGGGTGCATCATCTATGAAAAATTCCGTTCCGAACTACCAGCTGGGCCACCTGCGGGCAGCATGGGTGAGGCTCAATGGAAATATTGGCCGTAGGTGCCCAAGTACTGCCCCAAGGCCTCCAGTTTGGCCGCCTCCGGCGCCGTGCCCAGGCTGTCCAGCATGCCTTTCACCGGAATGAGGTAGTTGTGCAATTGGTCATGCGCCTCGCCTGTCATGGTGCACTTGGCGAAGATCTGTTTGAACTCGGCATTCAGGCCGTCACGCAACGCAGCGCCATCCCCGGCCTCTGCCTGATACCCTTCTACCAAGGCCTTCATGGCGGCAATGCCTGCGGTGGTCTCCGGGTTGGCAGCCCAGGTTTTACCGTGGTCCAGTTGCACCGCAGGGCCTTCCGCGGCTTGGGCATGTTCATGCTCATGATCGTGGGCCGGCATGGCCGCATGATCATGCTCCTGGCCGTGGTTATGTTCATGACCGTGCGGGGCATCGGCCGTGCCGCAGGCAGCAGTGATCAAGGCAGTGATCAGGAAAGTGCCGATCGTGGAGGAGTTCATCCGGAAATTGGGGGGTATGAAGGATCAAACAGGTTTTGAAAAATGGCGGACCACCGCATAGAAGAGGGCGGTGACAAAGATGCGGAACGAGAGGGCCCCGATGGTGCGCTGTTCATAGGGCAGCCCATGTTGCACATGCAGGAAAAACCCGAAGGCGGCCACCAGCAGCAACAGCAGGGCCCCTAACAGTGGCCACGGCGCCCATGTCAGGCGGCGGATCAGGGCGAGGGCAGCAGCGATGTACAGCGTACTGGCCAGCAGGTTGGTCCAAAGCACCAAGGGCACCACCTGGCCGGCTTGGCTGGCGGCCCCCGCCACGTTGAAGAGCACGGCGGCGCTGGCGGCCAGGGTGAGCAGCCCAAAGCACCCCACGACAATGGCAGTGGGCAGCGAGCCGCGCGGGCGCCGGGTACGCGGTTCCATGGTGCTCATGCGCGGCCTGTGGCGTTGCCGACCTGGATCGGGTTTTGGTGCATCTCCCTGGCGGTCACTGGCGGCTCGGCCAAGTCCTCGCACCAATGAGCACCCAGGTTGTGCTGCTGTTCCAGGGCGGAAGCGGCAATGGCTTCGGCCACCTGGGCCATGCTTCGCAATTCAGCCCAAGCCCACGCAGGCACAGGCGTGTTCATTGCTGCGGCACAGCGGGCCCCTATTGCCGCCAAGCGTTGCCTGGCTTGTTGCAAACCCTTCCGCGTACGCAAGATGCCCACTTGGGCGGTCATAAGCGCCTGCAACTCCCGGCGCAGCTCCTTGGCTTCGGGCACGTCGGGCTCCAGGCGGAATGTGGGCAGCACTAAGTCAGGGCCTGGCGAACGGGGTTGTGCGAGCGGCCGCGTGGCCACGGCTTCGGCAGCTCGCCGGGGCATCACCAAGGCTTCCAGCAAGGAGTTGGAGGCCAAACGGTCGGCGCCGTGCAACCCGCTGCTGGCGCATTCCCCCAGGGCGAAGAGGCCTGGCAGGGAGGTTTCCCCGCGGTCATCGGTGCGCATGCCGCCGCAGGCGTAGTGTGCCGCCGGCATCACCGGGATGGGGTCGCGGCCTCCCACGATGCCGCGCTGGCCGCAGGTGTTGGCAATGTTGGGAAACAGTCGGGCAAAGGCTTCCACGCCGATGGGTGCGGTATCCAGCCATACGTGCGGTCGGCCGCTGCTTTGGATGGCGCGGTGGATCACGCGGGCCACCACGTTGCGCGGGGCCAGGTCGCCTTTAGGGTGCTGGCCGGGCATCAGCGGGGTGCCATCGGGATGCAACAAACGGGCACCCGCTCCGCGAACGGCCTCACTGATCAGGAAGGTGGGGCCATTGGCGGGATCGTAGAGGGCGGTGGGATGGAATTGCACGAAGGCCATGTCGCGCAAGGCCACTCCGGCCCGTATGGCCATGGCGATACCGTCACCGGTGGCAGCCGCCGGGTTGGTGGTGTGGCGGTACACCTGGCCAAGCCCCCCGGAGGCCAGCACCACGGCAGTGGCCGGGTACAGGGCGGTTTTGCCGCTGCGGATGTCCAAGGCCAACAAGCCGGTGCAGCGTTTGTGCGGGCCCTCGCCTTCCACGGCAAGCTCCAGTGCATGGTGATGCTCCAACACCTGGATGCGGGGTTCACCGGCCACGCGCTCGTGGAGCACCCTCACGATCTCGGCGCCGGTGGTATCGCGGTGGTGCACCACGCGTGCTTGGGAGTGGCCGCCCTCCCGGGCCAATTGCAGGCGGCCGTCGGCATCGGCATCGAAGCGGGCACCGGCGCCCACCAGGCGGGCAATGCTGGCGGGGCCTTCCTGCACGATCAAGCGCACCACGCGCGGGTCGCACAGGCCGGCCCCCACCGCCAAGGTGTCCTGTACGTGTTCCTCCACGGAATCTTCCGGCAGCACCACGGCCGCCACCCCGCCTTGGGCGAGGTAGGAATTGCTGGCCTCCACAGGCGCCTTGGTGAGGAGCACAATGCGGACCTGCGGCCCGGCCAAGTCGGCCAGGCGCTCAGCGAAGGCCATCCCGGCGATGCCTCCCCCTACGACGATCACGGTATTTTCCATGGTTGCGCTGGCAAGGGATCAGCCCAGGTTGAGCATGGCGCGCAGGGAGCGCAACGCACCCACGCGCACGGCCTCATCCATGGTGATCTCCGGCTTTCCGTGAAGCAGTGCGGCATGCACCTTCTCCAAGGTATTGAGCTTCATGTAGGGGCACTCGGCGCAGGCACAGGAATTTTCCGCGTTGGCCGGGGCCGCTATAAGGTGCTTGTGGGGCACGGCGGCGCGCATCTTATGGAGGATACCGCCCTCGGTGGCCACGATGAAGGTGTGGCCCGGGTCGCGCTGCACGAAGTCGAGCAGGGAGCTGGTGCTGCCCACATGGTCGGCTTCGGCCAGGATGTGCGGCGGGCACTCGGGATGGGCCACGAGCTTGGCATCGGGATGTTTGCCCAGGAGGAACTTCAACTTGTCGATGCTGATGTCCACATGCACTTCGCAAACACCGTCCCACAATACGAGCTCCCGGCCGGTGGCCCGCTGCACGTAGGCGCCCAAATGCTTGTCCGGGGCGAAGATCACCTTGCGGTCTGCCGGGATGCTTTGCACCACGCGCACGGCATTGCTGCTGGTGCAGATGATGTCGCTCATGGCCTTGACCTCGGCGCTGCAGTTGATGTAGCTCACTACCACGTGGTCCGGGTGCCGGTCCAGAAAGGCGCGGAATTTCTCCGGCGGGGCGCTGTCCGCCAAGGAACAGCCCGCATTGAGGTCGGGCAGCAGCACCTTGCGCCCGGGGTTGAGGATCTTGGCCGTTTCGGCCATGAAGTGCACGCCGCAAAAGAGGATGGTGTCGGCGCCGGTCTTGTCGGCCGCCTGCGCCAGGCCGAGGCTGTCGCCCACGAAATCGGCCAGCTCCTGGATCTCCGGTTGCTGGTAGTAGTGTGCGAGGATGATGGCGTTGCGCTCCTGTTTGAGCCGGTGGATCTCTTCCACCAGTTCATGGTCTGAGCGGGTTGCGGTGGCCGGAACAGGTGCCGTCGCCGGGTTCGGGGAAGTCATAGCAACAAAGGTCTGCCGCTTGGCATCCCCGGGGGCTGACAAGCGTCAGTTGGGCCGCGGACGGGCGGTACCTTTGCAGCATGTGCCTGATCGCCCTGGCCTATCGAGTGCATCCGCGCTTCCCGTTGATCGTGGCGGCCAACCGGGATGAATTCCGCGATCGCCCGGCGGAAGCTGCGCACTTTTGGCCGGAAGCCCCGCAATTGCTGGCCGGGCGGGACCTGCAGGCCGGGGGCACATGGCTGGGGATCACCCGCAGGGGCCGCTTCGCCGCGATCACCAACCACCGCAACATGCGCCTCGCCCCGCAACCCGGCCCCTCCCGCGGGTTGCTGGTGCGACAGGCGTTGGAACGCGACATTGAAGCCGCCGATGGCGAGGCATACGCCGGGTTCAACCTCTTTTACGGCCACGTGAAAGCGCTGCATTACCACAACAACGTGCAACCGGCAGGTCTGCCCTTGGCACCCGGCATCCATGGCCTGAGCAACGCCTTTCTGAACACGCCCTGGCCCAAGGTGGAGAAAGCCCGTACCACCCTGGATGCCCTGCTGCACCGGCCCGATGCCGCACTGATGGATGGGTTGTTCGCCCTGCTGGCCGATGATCAAACCGCCGAAGACGGGCAGTTGCCACAGACCGGTCTTCCGCTGGAACAGGAACGCGCCGCCTCAGCCATCTTCATCCGCTCGCCGCAGTATGGAACGCGGTGCAGCACCGTGTTACTGGTGGATGCCCAAGGGGTGGTGCAGTTCGTGGAGCACACGGTGGGAGGCGGCCTGGTGGCGGAAACGTTCCGCCTGCGCTAACGCAAACCTGGGGGTGGAAAAAGTGCCGCCCGCGGCAGACGTGCGCATGAATTCGATCATCTTTGTTCAAGCTTTGGGGCGATCAGCTTGGCACGGCATTGGCCCTGGCCATCTGTGCGGCTCCATCCGTCCGAGCCTTCCCACGCACCTCAACACCCACATCCCTTACCGGAATGATCAAGCCCGCCCAACCTTGGTACCGCCTGCTCCCAGTTCTGCTGCTGGCCATTGGCGCTGCAGGGTGCATGCACCCCAACGGCCCGCACCATAAAAAACCGGCGCCTTCCGCCCCCCAAGCTGGTGCGCCCGCCCCCCCGGCGCCACAGGCCGGCACCACGGATCCCGCGGCGCCGGCAACGGCACCGGCCCCACCTGCCGATGGGCCCCAGCAAAGCATGAGCACCGATGGCCGCCCCTACTTCGGCTTCAATGCCAAGGGCTCCAAAGATGTGGACGAGCAAACCGCCCTGGCCAACAACTTGCTGGACCAGCTCAGTGCCCCGGCCATCAAAAACCGCCTGGTGATCCGCGTGAACGGCGGCACCATATCGCAGAACACCTATGGAAAGGATTGGACCGAAGGCATGATCGGCAAATGGGCCGCACTGCAGAAAAAGCAGGGCGTGCGCCTGGTGTTCGTGATCAACGGCAATGACGCCCCGGCCAACCAGGCCGCACTGCTCCAGCGCTGGATGGATGCCGGAGCCACGTTCGACTTCATTGAAATGATGAACGAGTACTACCTGCCGAAGTTTGCCAAAGGGGACCGCAGCCATGAGGAAGTGACCCGCGCGATCACCCCGGAACTGTATGTGAACGAGATCCTGCCCGCCTATTGGAAGGAATTGGACCGTTTCAACCTGCCCTACTACTTGATCTTCGCCCCGGCCAAGGAACAAAGCGGTGCTGCGGACCGCAGTGAGCAGTGGAACAGCGTGGTGGCCAAGGCCGTGAACGGCGCTTACCGCAGCCGCGACTTGAACGCTACCATCCATTTGTACGTGCGCGGCAGCAGCCTGGAAGGATATGACTACGGCCAGATCGACCGTTTGCGGGCCATGTTGCCCCCGGGCCGGCATATTGCCGTAACCGAGGCCGGGATCATCAACCCCCAATTGCCCATCCAGCAGGTGGGCCAGTTGACGGTGGCGCACTTCCGCAACATCATGCAACACCTGCAAGCCGGCGACTACCTGCTGGACCAGGTGCTGTACAACCCCAACGCGAAGAACAACACGGCGAACACCAATCCCAACGGGATCACGCCCAAGGGTACGGCCGTGTTGAACTACATCCGCGGCGGCCTGCAATAAGCCGTTCACGGCACCGCACCGGTGCGCCGCACACGCCCGCTCAAAGGGAGGCCCCCGCCGTTGTGCCGGCGCCGGTCATTGCCCCGCGACAAAGGTCACCGTGCCGCGCTTCTCCACGGTTTTGCCGGCTCCGTTGCGGAAGGTGCAGTACCACGCGTACACGCCCTGGGGCACCAGCCCGCCTCCCACGCGGCCGTCCCAAGCTTGGTGCCGGTCGGTCGTGGTCCAGATCTGTTGGCCCCAACGGTTGAAAATGGTGAACTCATAACCGCTGACATCCGCATAGGCCAGCACGGGCCGAAAGGTGTTGTTGTAGCCGCCCTCGATGAATGCATTGGGCACCCACACCTCTTCCTGCTGCACGGCACAGGCGCTGTTGCTGGTGCTCAGGGCGTTGATGCCGGAGGGGTTGCCGGCCTCCACCGCCTCCACATAGTAGCAGCACTTGCCGGAGGATTGCCACAGCCCTTGCACATCATCCTGGAAACTCCATTGGGCCGGACCGGTGGTGGCCAACAGGGAGAAAGGTCCGTCCGCCACGCTGCGGAACACGCGGTAACCCGAAACGTTGCCGGCCCACTGCACATAGCCGTTCCATAGCAGTTGGTTCACTCCGCCCAGGCCGGCCGTGGCGGCCAGGTGGATGGTGTTGCCGGTGTTGCTGGTCACCACGGTATTTCCGCAGCTGTCCTCCACCAGCACCCGGTAGGTATAGCTGCGATCGGCGGGGAGTGCATCGGTATCAATGAAGGCAACCACGGAGGCCGTGCCCGGAACAGCGGTGGCCAGCACCTCCCAAGGCAGACCGTTGTGGCTGCGCTCCAGCAGCAGGCGGCGGGTAAAAGCACCGGTGTCCACGCTGTCTTCCACCAACACTTGGTCTTCACCGGCAACGGTGGCCGTGCGGAGGTAGTTCCACTGCGGTACCGCCGGGTAGGCGGTGGTGCGGCAGTGCAGGTTGCTGAGGGTTTCGCGCAGGCCCACGGCCTTGGCCACAAAACAATACTCCCGCCCGGGCAGCACTCCGGTCAACACGTGCTGGTAGGTGGCGGGATCCATCAGGGCGATCAAGTTCAACGGTCCGGCATGGTCCAGTTGCAGGTACAGTTCGTAGTGGTCCACCGGCCAGCCTGTATAATCGGTACGGTCCACACGGATGGTTGCTGCACAACGGTCGTAGGTGGTGGCCAGGTGGACGCTGGTATGGGCATTGGATGCGGCACTGGTGTTGGGGCTGGGCGGGGTGCCTTTCCAACAGGTATCGATGGCGGCCACGGTGTATGATTCAGGACCGGCACCGGCATTGCTCAGCGGCCAGGTATAGGTGGTATTGAACTGTCCGTAGAGGGTATCGAGAATAACATTGCCTCCCGGGGTGGAAAGCACAATGATGTACCCGTCGGTGTCCGTCTCCGGGCTGGGGTTCCAGCTGAGCACGGCCTGATTGGTGGCCGTATCCACGGTGAGGTTCACGATGGTGGGCACCGTGGGCGGGCTGATGTCCTGGAAAAAGGCGCCATGGGCATTGCTGGTGGAAATGCAGCCGCTGGCATCGGGCAAAGTGGCACGGAAGGTGAGCGAATCGGCACAGACCGAAACCACGCGCTGCCAATGGTGCAACGTATTGATCAGGCTGTCGGCCAGCGCCCAGGTGCCCACGGGGTACTCCATGTGCACGTAGCCAACAGGGTTGGCGCCGGGCAAAGGCGGGTCGTGGGGCAAGTTCCAATCCACCACGGAACTGCCCAAGGGCACGCTTTGGGTTACCTGCAGGAACATGGTAGCGAGCGTATCGCTGGAGCTCGAGGTGTTCGGCGGTGCTGCAGCCGCGACCGTGGTGAGGTAGTAGTACTGCGGCGCCGCATCGGCCCCGGCGCCTGTGTGGGTAAACGTGCTTTGGGCATAGGTGGCCACTTGCCCCACCAGCGCAAAGGGCCCCGCAGGATCTGTCGCATGGAACACATCGTAGCGGAGGAAAAGTCCGTTGGGGTCGGGCGGCACCACCCAAGTGAGCACGGCCTCACCGGCGGGGCCCACGGAAGTGCAGCGCAGGCTGGGGGGCTCCAGCACGGCGGCAGAAGCCAAGCAAGGGAGCAGGAGCGCCCCGCAGAGGAAAGACCAAACGCGCACGTTGCACCAACGCAATTCCATCCGGATCGGTATCTTGTCCATGACGCAGCGGCCTAGCAAGGAGCATGCCCGGAGCAAGGCAGGGCGTTGCTCATAGGCTTTCCATCGCAGCCAGCTGCAGGCGGGCCTGCCTGAATTCCTGCATTACCCGTTCCACGATCTGCGCTGCGGGCAACACCTCGTGGAGTGCGGCGGCCACTTGGCCAATCTCCAGTTCACCCTGTTCCAGGTCGCCTTCGAACATGCCGCGTTTGGCACGGGCCCGCCCCAGGATCTGCTTGAGCTCCTCGATGCCGGCGCAGCGGGCATAGGCCTGCCGGAGTTCTTCGTAGAATGCGTTGCGCATCAGGCGGACCGGGGCCAATTCCTTGAGGGTGAGCAGTGTGTCGCCTTCTTGGCTTTGCACCACATGCTGCTTGAAGGCGGGGTGGGCGCTGCTCTCCTCGGAACACACAAAGCGGCTGCCCAATTGCACCCCATCCGCGCCCAAGGCCATGGCGGCCAGCATGGCCCGGCCATGGGCAATGCCCCCGGCCGCGATCACGGGCACCTGCACGGCGTCGCGCACCAAGGGCACCAGCACCAAGGTGGTGGTTTCCTCGCGGCCATTGTGGCCCCCCGCCTCGAAGCCTTCGGCCACCACGGCATCCACCCCGGCTTGTTCGGCCTTGCGGGCGAATTTGGCGCTGGCCACCACATGCACCACGGTAACCCCGGCATCCTTCAACTTGGCCGTCCACGTGGCGGGGTTGCCGGCGCTGGTCACCACAATGGGCACCTGTTCGGCGATCACCGTGGCGATGTGCTCCTCCACGGCCGGGTACAGCATGGGGATGTTCACGGCAAAGGGTTTGTTGGTGGCGGCCTTGCACTTGCGCACATGCTCCAGCAGCACCTGGGGATACATGCTGCCCGAACCGATGACGCCCAAGCCGCCGGCATTGCTTACGGCCGAGGCCAAGCGCCAGCCGGAGTTCCAGATCATTCCGGCCTGCACCAAGGGGTAGCGTACGCCGAAGAGGGAGGTGATGCGATTGCTCAAGGCGAAAAAGTTGGCGTGGTCAACGGGCGCGAAAGTAGCTGTACAACCAAGGCCGTGTATTATGTTGATATCCAAAGGGGAGAAACCGCGTATAACCGGACTTGGTATATATGTTTGCGACCAACCGGAGAACTGAATTGCATGCAGGCAGGAAGAACACCCTTGGTATTACTGGCCTTGCTGGGGCTATTGTGGGCAGGAGCCACCCATGCCCAGTACAGTTGGGACGTTGGCGGCCACGTGGGCGGTGCGAACTACCTGGGCGAAATGGGCGGTAAGGAGAAAACCCGGCAGGATTTCCTGTGGGACATGAAGCTCAACCAATCGCGTTGGGCGTTCGGAGCCTTTGCCCGCCGCAAGATCAACCGCACCATTGCAGTGAACGGGGGCTTGATGTACATGCGCCTGCAAGGCGCCGACCACTTGAGCACCAACCCGGCCCGGGTAGGTCGCAACCTGAACTTCCGCAACGACCTGCTGGAACTTTATGCACGGCCGGAGTTCACCCTGTTCCAAGACAATGACCTGGGGGGCAGCGGCCGCTACCGCACCGATTTCCGCCTGTTTGCCTATGTAGGCGCCTCGGTGTTCCTGAGCAACCCCAAGGGCCAGCTCAATCACACCGGCGAGTACTACAACTTGCGGGAGATGGACACCGAGCAGGCGGGCTACTCTCCCTTGGGTTTCGGGGTGCCTGCGGGCATGGGCTTCCATTTCACCTTCAACCGTCGCCACCGCGTGGGTTGGGATTTCGGATGGCGTACCACCTTCAGCGACTATTTGGATGACGCCAGCACAGTATACGCCGATCCCGCCTTGCTGCCCGGTGGCGCCTCGGGCTTGGCCGCCCAATTGGCGGACCAGTCCAGCTATGTATACGGCCCCAATGGCACCACCCCAGACCCCGCGGAGGCCGTGCAGTACAGCAAGGGCCTCAAGCGCGGCGACCCCACGCACAACGACAGCTACCTGACGATGACCTTTACGTACAGCTATGTACTGCGGGGCCAATCCAACTTTTACCGCCAGCGCTACAACTGGATGCGCGGCAAGAAGCGCGTCGGCCGCAGGAGCCGGGCCAAATTCTGACCTTGGTCACGAACAATCCATTGAAGAAGGGGCTTCGGCCCCTTTTTCATGGCCGCCCGGCAGCCTTTTGTTGGCGTTGCTCCTGCCCTGCTGCCCGCCTTGCGGTCAGTCCAAAATGAAGGACGTGTTGGCCAGGATGCGCTCCAAGCCTTGTTGCAGGGGCAGCAGCTCGCGGCCCAGCAGGTGGCGCATGCGGCTGATATCGGGCATGCGGCGGGTCATGTCCCCTTCCTTCAACGGCGGCAGGTGCACGATCTTCGAAGCGCTGCCCGTGAGCGCAACGATCAAGCGGGCGAGTTCCAGCACGGAGGTCTCCTGGTCGTTGCCGATGTTGGCCACCTCATTCACCACCTCCCCGTTGAGCAACGCGTTGGAGGTGGCCTCGATGTTGTCGTCGATATAGCAGAAGGTGCGCGTTTGGGAGCCGTCGCCATAGATGGTGATATCCTCGCCTTTGAGGGCGGCGCGGATGAACTTGCTCACCACAAAATCCTTGCTCTGCTTGGGCCCGTAGGTGTTGAAAAAGCGGAACACGGTATAGTCCAAGCCGTACTCGCGGTGGTAGCTACGCAGGAAGGCCTCTCCCAGATTCTTCACGATGGCATAGGGAAGCTTGCTGTTGAGCGGGGTGGTGAGTTCGTTCTGGGGGAATTCCACGGGCTCGCCGTACACCTCGCTGCTGCTGCTGAAGAAGACGCGCTTTACGCCGGTGTTCTTGCACAGGTCCAGTACGTTGCGAATGCCCTCGATGTCGTGCAGCACGTGCACGGGGTTGTCGGTGGTGCGCTTCACGCCCACCACGGCGGCATAGTGGAACACCTGTTCAGGCCGGTAGGCAAAGAACACGCTGCTGATGTCTTCGAAACGGTTGACGTCGCACTTGATGAAGTGGATGCCGGAGTTGCTTTCCAGCTCGAGTTTGCGCACATCGCCGGTGGTGAGGTTATCCACCACCACCACTTCGTTGCCCGGCATGTTGGCCAAGCGTATGGCCAAAGCACTGGGGATAAATCCGGCGCCGCCGGTAATGAGGATTCGGGACATTTCGCGGGATGAGGGGAACACTGCAAGTTTAGCGAGCGGGAAGGATCAAGGGCGGCGGGAGTGCTTCGCCGGGATCGGGCTGGGCCGGGCTGGCGCTTTCCACCGCACCGATGATCTCATCCTCGGACATGATGGTGAGGAGCACCAGCAGCAGGCTGGTGTACGGATTGAGCGAGCCGGACAGCCAGCTCTCGTACAGGATGGAGAAGAGCACGGAGAACAGCACGGCCATGGCGACCGGGGTGTTTTTCCCGGCCTTGATGAAGATCAGGAAGAGGCTTCGCAGGAAGAACAACAGGCCCACAATGCCGGTGTTCATCCAAAACACCAGGTAGGTATTGTGAGCGCCGCCCTGGTGGCCCATGCTGGAGAGCAGTTGTTTGGCGCGCTCCATTACCACGAACTCATGGTCGAAGCCGGCGCCGAACAAGAACAAGCCTTGTTCCTGGACCTGGTGCCAGGCATACTCCCACGCCACATAGCGTCCGGAGCCGCTGGCCAGGGTCTCCACGCGCAGGTACTCGTGCAGGCCCAATGCGTTGATGATGGCGGGCAGGTTGGCCACCATCAATTCCCCCAGCCCCACGAAGGCGATGAAGGAAAGGACCCCCAGGAACATCGAGATGCGGAAGAACTGGATGAAGAGCAGGAACATCAATGCGGACATGAGCGAGGTGCGCGCGCCGCAGGTGATCAGGTAATAGGCCAGCAACAGCCCGTAGAGGACCATCTCGGTACGGGAGAACAGGTCCTTGCGCAGGTGGTTCACCACCACCACGAGCATCAAGGTGAGATACACGAAGATGGCCATGCCATTGGGGTTGCCGAAGAAGCCCTTGAAGCGGCCGGCCAAGTAGTAGGTTCCCCCCGGATCCAACCACGGCAGCAACTGCTGGGCCAGCAACATGAACATCAGGAAACGGACAAGGTTGCCGAAGAACTCCCAGCCGTAGCGGCGGAAATTGAACAGGACATAGTTGGGCACCACCAGGAAGAGCAACCCGTAGGAAACCGTTTTCTGGAACGCCGGCACGGGCACCTCGGAGCGTAGTAGCGGCAAGAAGGCATAGACCAGGAACGGCAGGAAAATGGGGAACACGCGGGCCATGGGCTGCATGCGCACACGGTCGACCAGCAGCAGTGCGCCCAGTGCCATGATGTAGGTGTACTTGGCGGTTTTCATCACATCCATGCCAGGCAGCCCCTTGAGCATGTCGGAAAGCACCAGGCACATGATGAACCCGAAAAGGATATCGTGCCAGCGCCCGGCCCTTCGGAACAGGAACACGCCGATGGGCAGCACGGCGTAGAGCAGGACCGGTGCCAAGGCCGCCACGGCGATCCACAACAGGATGAAGACAAGCAGTTGGTAGTGCGCCCGGATGAATTGCCTCATGCTGCCTGTTGGGCGCGTGCGCCCCGATCGGGCAAATGTAACCGGCGGCCTATGGCGCTTGGGCGGTTGCCTTGGGCGGTGCGTTGCGCCTGCGCTGGATCAAGGCGTCCAGCATAAGCAGCTTATGCTCCACCACCCGCTCCCATGTAAAATTCTCCGCGATATGCTGCACGGACCGCCTCTTCAGGGCCAGCAGCTCCTGTGCCGGCATGGTGACGGCCTCCTGCATGGCCTCGGCGATGGCGCGCGGGTCGGGGCTTTGCAGCAACCAACCGGTACCGTCCACCAAGCGCCCCGAGGCGCCGACATCCGTTGCGATCACCGCCGTTCCGCAGGCCATGGCTTCCATGATCACGGTGGGCATGCCTTCGGACCAACTGGGACAGAGCAGCACATCGGCCTTCCGGAGCAACGCCTTGATGTTGTCCTCACCGCGCACGGTTCCGTGGTAGACCACCCGGGGATCAAGCACCCGGCCTTGTTCCTTCATGGGCCCGACAAAATGGAACCGCCAGCCTTGGGTTCCGCTTTGGATCAACCGGCGCAAGGCGGCATTGATCTCCTGGATGCCTTTGCGGCGCTCATCACGGCCAATGAACATGAAGACCCGCGGGTCCTGTAGGGTCAACTGTGGTGGATCGGCCAACCAGTCGGAGCCTATCGCACTAGGACATTCCAAGATGCGCCCGTCGGGCAGGCCGATGCGTTTGAGGATGTCCGTAATGTGCCTTCCCAGGTTCATGACGCCATCGGAGCCCAATGCCGCTTGGCGGGCCATGGCGCGCAGTGGCCCCCGGGTGAGCCGCGCCTTGAGCGAAGGCGGCGTTTGGAACATTTCATAACCGTGCAGGTGTGTCACCACCGGCACCTGCAGTTGCCCGGCTTGGCGGGCCTTGATGAAGGCCAGGCCCGTGAAGCCTTGGCAGTATACCACGTCATACTCCCCGGGGAGGTCCTTGATCAGGGCCCAAAGCTGCTCTGAATAGCGGCGGCTGGCCCTCAGGTAGTGGCCCGGCCAGCGGTCTTGTGCGGGAAACGGCAAGGAAAGGAAGTCCACGAGCTTTGGGTCCAAAGCTGCGAATTCGGGCCGTTGCCGTTCACTGCCGGCCTGCCCATGGGGGATGCAGTGCACCACCGTGGTGCGCACACCTTTGCCCGCCAAGGCCATGGTGAGGTCGTAGGCATACTTCTGCATGCCGCCGAGCACAAAGGGATAGATGCCATCGGTGACAAGCAGAATATGCATGGATGCGGCGGTCGGCACGGCAAAGAAAGCCCGAAATGCCGAGCTCTGCGGCGTTGGCCGAAGGGAGGCTGGAGCGGTCCGCCCCGAACTTCATCGACCGGGCACAAGAGGAAGTCAGCCGCGGCCAAGTGCTTGGTCGTACACGCGTGCAAGGGCAGCGTTGCGCACGCTGAGCGAAAAGCGCTCATGAACGATGGTTGCGCTGGCGGCACCCATGCGCAAGCGCAAGGCGTCGTCGTCCATCAGCTGCTGCAAGCGGGCGGCCACCTCTGCGGCAATGTCGGCGCTGGTGCGTCCTTCCACGGGAAGCACCCATCCGTTGCCACCGTTGCGGACCACTTCGGGCAGGGCCCCGGTATCGGAACAGATCACCGGCAAACCGCAGCCCATGGCCTCCAGCACGGTGTTGTTGAAGGGGTCGCGGAAGGTGGTGCTCACAAAGATGTCGGCGGCGCGCATCTGCCCGATCACCTCGTGGTGGGGCAAGGCGCGGTGCAGGGTGATGCGGGGATCATCGGCGATGGTGCGGGCGGCCCATGCCACCACGCCCGCATCGGGGTATACTCCCCAATCCACCTCCAAGGTGCTGATGATCACCAGGCGCGCATCGGGCCTGTTGAGCTGCACAAAGGCCTTGAGCAGCTCAACGCCCCCCTTTCGAAAAAAGCCGTTTCCGGCAAAGACCACGGTGCAGCGCCCCGGGTGGCGGCCTTCGGGGAGATAAGGTTGCACCGCCCGATAGATCACGGTCATCTTGGCGGGATCCACGCCGGCGGCGGTCAACCGGTGCTGATTCAGCTCGCGGGTGCGTTGACTGGTGAAGATCAAGGCCTTGCAATGCCTTTCGGCGAGCTTACGCTGCCCCCAACGGTAGCGTGGATGCTCCGGGGGCAAGGTGCCGTAGCGCGGAAGCTGGCTTTCCACCTCCACCACCCACGGATGCCTGTTGGCCACAATGCCGTTGTACGTATGGTAGAGCTGCACCGGCTGCAGGGGCAAGAACCATTTGGTGTTGAGCACGAATTGGGAGCCCATGCGCAGCAGCTGCCACGGCATGTCCCAACCGCGCACATAGCGGTAACCCGCCGGCGGCTGGTTGAAACAGTAGTGCTGCCAGTAGCGCGTTTTATTGCTGATCCCCACGATGGGCATAGGGCGAGTATACGGACAGGAGCCGTATCGCCTGCCGGAAGCGGGTCAGGTCAGGAAGGCTGGGCAGCGTACCAGCGTGCAAACTCCTGCAGGCCTTGGGCCAATTGCGTTGCCGGCCGGTAGCCCAAGAGTGTCCGCGCCTTGGTGATGTCGGCGAAGGTGCGCGGCACATCACCGGGTTGGCCCGGCAGCTCCTCGATCAGGGCCTTGCGGCCGAGCTGCGCTTCAATGGCCGCGATCAGGTCCCGCAGGCGGATGGTGTCAGAATTGCCCAAGTTGAAGAGGTCGAAGGCGCCATGGTCGTCAGTGCGTTGGGGCAGCCTGTCCATGGCGGCGCGCACGCCTTGCACAAGGTCGTGCACATAGGTGTAGTCGCGACTGGTGGAACCGTCGCCGTAGCGCTGCACGGGCATTCCCCCGGTGATCTTTCGGAAGAAGGCATGCACGGCCAGATCGGGGCGTTGGCGCGGTCCGTATACGGTAAAGAAGCGCAGCACCGTGGTGGGCAGCCCGTGCAGGCGGGCATATACCCGGGCGAACTGCTCGGCGGCGAGCTTGGTGGCGGCATAGGGGCTGATGGGCTGCAGTGCCTGCAAGGATTCCTGCCAAGGAACCTGGGGGTTCTCGCCGTAAACGCTGCTGCTGCTCGCCAGAATGAAGTGCGCCGCACGGTGCTCCCGGGCCCGCTCCAAGAGCTTCAGGGTGCCGGTCACGTTTACCCGGTGGTACTCGAGCACTTGATGGATGCTGGGGCGCACCCCGGTTTTCGCGGCGAGATGCACCACGGTGGTATCCGCTCCCGGGTGGCGGCTGAACGCCTGCGCCAGCACGGCGTCATCCAGAATATCGCCTTCCACTGCCTGAAAGTTGCTGTTGGCCAGGTGGGCGGCGATATTCGCCTGCTTGGTGGCACGGGCATAGAATGGATCGAAGTTGTCGACCACCGTTACCTGCCAGCCTCCTTCGCCCAGCAACTTGTCCACCAAGTGGCTGCCGATGAATCCGGCCCCGCCGGTGATGATCGCATGCCTGCCCATGTTTGGCGGGCTAAACTACGCTGGTGCGCCGTAAGGGCGAAGCGGAGCGTGCCTGGGCTCGGCAGCAACGCTCCCGAAGATCTGAGGTGGAGCACATCTACGTGGCGGCATCCGGTGCAGCCCAAGGAATCTGCACTACCTGCCATTCGCCCACCCCGGCAGGGCAAACGCATCTAAATCGCTGTATTTACCGGAAGCTTGTAGAAGGAATTGCTCTAGGTTCTTGTTGTAAGGGGCTTCGGCTCCGCTCAGCCCAGTGTGCGCTTTAACGACAATTGAAAAGAGAAACTGTGGGCTGAGCATAAGCGTAGCGGCACTCCCGCTTCGGCTCCGCTCAGCAGGATGCACCGCATCCGAGGAGCCGAAGCCCCAACGACGATCACTCACAAGCCGCTTGCAGTAACAGTTCCCCAGGGCATGGGTGGCCTACGATCTTGATGCGTTTGCCCTGCCCGACCCGGGCCCTCACCCCCGGCTGCGGCTACCTTCGCGGCCCGATGCAGCCCGGTGAACCGATCTTGTTGATCTGCCATTCCTTTCCGCCGGTACCGGGCATTGGGGGCAGGCGCTGGGCCAAGTTCGCCAAGGAACTGGCGCGACGCGGGCACCCGGTGCATGTGGTCCGTGGCGAGCTGTTGCCGGGCAGGCCCCATTCGTTGTGGAGCGCGGATGCCGATCATGCCTGCATCATCCACCACGTGCTGCCTGCGCGGTATCCGGCGGTGCTTACCCAAGTGCAGGTGCGCACCCTGGCCGACAAGCTGCGGTACCACGGCTGGATGAAGGTGCTGCCGTGGCTGTGCCGCGGCAACTGGTTCGACCCGTCCATCTTCTGGCGCGGCCAGTTGCACCGTACGGCAAGCCGGCTGATCGGCAAGCACGGCATCCGGCGGGTCATCGCCACGGGCGCACCGTTCCGGCTAATGGCCTACGCAGCGGAGCTTAAACGCTTGTTTCCGCAAGTGCACCTGGTGCTGGACCTGCGCGATGAATGGACCTGGAAGAACCACTACGGACTGGCTACCATCGGTGAACCACGGCGCGCCCGGGAGAGGGCCCTTGAAGCCGTTTCCATACAACATGCGGACAAGGTGACCACCCCGCATGAACGCATCGTGGAGCACTTGCGCCACACCTACCCTGCCGATCCGGCCAAGTACGTGCTGCTGCCCCATGCTGTGGACCCCGAGGACTTTGACGCTTCGATCCGGCCTGTGCAAGACGGCCGTTTCCGCATGGTCTATGCCGGCAGCATGTACGGTGCGGCCGAGGCCGAGCATTACTTCCGGCAGTTGCTCGCCGCCTTTGAGGCCCTGCGCAACCAGCAGCCACAGGCCTTGGCGCAGTGCGTGTTGGACCTTTACGTCACCGGGCACGACACGCGCTGGTACGAGGAGCAAGCGGAGCAGCGGGGCCTGGGCGAGACCATCCGGTTCCACGCGCCGCTTGCGCCCAAGGAGGTGTTTGCAAAGGTCCGTGCCGCCAACCTGGTGATCCTGTACATCCCGCAGGTGAACAAGGACATCATCGGCACCAAGTTCCAGGAGATCTTCTACGCTGGCACGCCCATCCTGCATGTGGGCGAGGCCGGCCTGGTAAGCCGCACCATCACGGAGCAGCGCATGGGCACTTCGATCCACGTGGAAGAGCTGGTCGCGGAACTTCCGCGCATCATCACGGGCCAGCGCAAGGTGGAAACGGACCGCACTGCCGACCACAGCGCCTATCTGCTGCCCAAGGTCACCGATCGGATGTTGCGCGAGGTGCTGGCGTAGCGCGCCAAGGGCAAGGCCCGGAGCGCTCAGGCCAAATGGCGCATCAGTTCGAGGTAGGAAGCGCGGAATCCTTCCTTGGTGAAGTGCTCCATGGCATAGTTGCGCAGGCGGTCCCGCTCCGCATCGGAGGGCCGGTGAAGGGGTGGCAAGGCCGTCCCGGGCCGGCATACGGTGCCCAGCCGGTCTTGCAGCACGGCAGCTGAAAAATCGCCGATGCCCTCGCTGATGATCACCGGCAGGCCGCAGGCCAGGTACTCGGCGAACTTGGTGGGGGATGCCACGCGGTTGGTGATGGAATCCTCTCGCACCAGCAGGGCCGCGTCGCAACCGCGCAATGCGTTCGGAACATCCTGCGCCGGCAGCCACCGGCGGGCCACACGGCCGGGGAATTCCTGCACCAAGGCATCGATGCCGCGATCGGCCTGGCTGAGGAAGAGCACTTGGAGCCCCGGGTGCGCATGCAAGGCCGTGCGCAACAGCCCGCTGAGCAGCTCGAAGGATTGCCAGCCCGCCGATGAACCGGCGTATGCCAGCAGCACATCCTGCGGGCCGGTGGCGGGCAGCGGCCGCGCCGAAGCGCCGGTGGAGGGCTGCCGCAGGTGCGCCTTGCCCAGTGTGCAAGGGATCACCACGTGGCGGATGCCCGCATATCCGTAGCGCTCCCGCCAATGCTGCACCAGGGCGTGGCTCACGGCCAGCCGCATGTCGGCCTGCTCCAGGGCCTCGGCCTCCAAGGAGCGGAACTGCGCGATGAGGGCATCATCGTTGATGATGCGGTATTCCTCCCATTCGGCGGCGTAGGCCGCGCGGGCATCAAAGCCCACTTTGCCCACCAAGCCTTTGTCACGGGCGCGCAAGGCCATCCAAGTGGCCAGCACCCCCCGCGCCATGATGGCCGAGGGGCGCAGCAGCCGGCACACCAGGTTGACCAACGCGCCGTTGGCGCGCCACCGCTTTACGCCGGGCACCATGGGCAACACCACGGCCCCGGGTGCATGCGCCTTGATCTTGCGGCGGATGGCAGCGTAGTCGCGCAAACTCACCAGGGCCACCAAGCGCACGCGTGCGCCGCCCAAGGTGTTCAGGTAGGCCACCACATCGGTGACCTGGCTCCAGTACACCCCGCCGGGCGCATCGTTGTATGTGAGGTAGAGGATCACAGGCGGGCGATCACATCAAGAACCCGTTCGGTGGCATGTCCGTCCCAGAGCGGGGGAACCGATCCCTGCTTGAATGTTCCGGCCTGGATGCGCCCGATGGCGTTGCGCAGGACCTGCAGGTCGAACGTGATCAGTTCATTGGTGCCCAAAGTGACGGTGATGGGCCGCTCGGTGTTGGGGCGCAACGTGAGGCACGGTATGCGGCGGTAGGTGGTTTCCTCTTGGATGCCGCCGCTGTCGGTGATCACAAAGGCGCAGGTGGCAATGAGCTGCTGGAAGTTGAAGTAGTCCATGGGCGCGGCGAGGCGCAGGTTGGGCAAGGCCTTCAACCGGGGCAACAGGCCGGTGGCCTCCAGCTTGGCGGTGGTGCGCGGATGCACGGGGAACACCACCGGGCGTTCTTCGGAAACTACGGCGATCAGCTCCACGAGTTTTGCGAGTTCACCGGCATCGTCCGTGGTGGCTGGCCGGTGGATGGTCATCAGCACGTGGCCGCCATTATTCAGCCCAAGGTCTTTCAGCACGGTGGCGGCCCGTACCTGCGGATCGTAGGCCACCAGGGTATCGATCATGGTGTTGCCCACCAAATGAACGGCCTCCCCGGGTCGGCCTTCCGCGATCAGGTGGTCGATGCCGCTTTGCTCGGTGACAAAGAAGATGTCGGTGATGCGGTCGGTGAGGATGCGGTTGATCTCTTCCGGCATGCCCATGTCGCCGCTGCGCAGGCCGCTCTCCAAGTGGGCAAGCGGCAAGCCCATCTTGTTGGCCACGAGCGCACCGGCCAAGGTGCTGTTCACATCGCCGGGCACGATCACCAGGTCGGGCTTCCATTCTTTGGCCACGGCCTCCAGCCCGATCATCATGTGGCCCATCTGGGCGGCGGGGCTGGCCTGGGGCGTGTCCAGGAAGCGGTCGGGGCGCAGACCGAACTGGTCGAAGAACACGGTGCTCATACGATCGTCGTAATGCTGGCCGGTATGCACCAGCTGCACTTGCATGCCGCGCCTTGCCGCCTCCGCCTTGAAGCGTGTAACCTTGATGAAATTCGGGCGCGTGCCCACCACCACCATCAACTTCTTCATGCCGTGGATAATTCGCCGCGGGCCATTGGGCCGGCATGGCGGGCGCGAAAGTAGGCTTCGTTGTTGCGAGGAGGGGGGAACGAGCGCCGAAGCACACCGTCATTGCGAGCCCGTCATCGGGCCCACCGTCATCACGAGGCCGAGGCACGAGGCCGAAGTGATCCCGCACACGCCGTGGCACCACTCCCCAACCGTCATTGCGAGCCCGTCACTGGGCCAAGCCCACCGTCATTGCGAGCCCGTCACCGGGCGAAGCAATCTTTAATTCCGTCCAGCTCAATTAAAGATTGCTTCGGGCTTGTTAAATGCACAAGCCCTCGCAATGACGGGGGCGGGACCTGAACGCCGCACTCACTCCGCCTTTGGGTTGCGGTCCGTGCGCGGCAAGGTGGCGGCGATCAACACGAACACCAGCGGCACGGGGTATTGCAGCATGTGCGACAGGCGCACGCTCACCAGCTCGAACGGCGGTGCCCACCGAGCGGCGAAGTGCATGGCCAAGGAGAGCAGGGCAAAGGCAGCAAAACCGGCAAGGATCAACTTGGCCTGGCTCCAATTGCCGAAGAGGATGCGCGCCAGCAGGATGCACAGCCCGGCCATGACGGCCATGGAACCCAAGGCCAGTGCCCACTTGAGGGCCAGCAATGTGGGCAGGTCCAAACCGCGTGTCCAGGCCTGCACCAACGAATGGGCATAGGAGAACGGCGTATGCCGTTCCAGGTGGTCGATCTGGTAGTTGAGGTTGATGAAGGCGAATTCGCGCCAGCTGCCGAAGGCGATGCCGACCACCAGCACCAAGGCCGCCTCCATGCGGCGGGGCCAGTATAACCCGCGCGCGTTCATGGGCCGGGTACGGCTGTACGCGTGGCAAAGCGCTTTACCCAGAGGTACCACAGCAGGAACACCCAGCCGTAGACGATCACATAGAAGGTGTAATCGTGGTTGAAATTGAGCCACTCGTAATTGATGCTCACCACAATGCAGAGGGCGGCCACGCGCAGGGCGTTGATCAGGTGGATGGAGAGGATGCCCAATGTGCCGAACCACAGCTTGTGCTTCCAAGGCCCGCCATAGGCCAGCAGGAAGATGAGGAACACGGCGAAGAGGCCCACGCCGTTGCAGGGGTCGCCGATCCACAGCAGGTGGCCTCCCTCAATACCGATGGTGCGGATGTTGTCGGCATTCACCGGCTCGGGGATCAGGGCATAGCCCAAGGTGGTGAGGATGGCCCCGGACCAGTGGATCAAGGAATCGATCACCGCATGGTCCAACGCTCCCGAGGGGTGCAGCACAAAGGAATACAGGAGGTACCAGCCAGCATAGAGGGAGGCGGCGACCAGCAGGAAACGGAGCAAGGGATCACGGCCCGCCCGCGCCGGGGGCATGCCGAAGGCCATTACACCGCGGACTTGCGGGCCTTGCGTGCATCCAGGGCCTTCTTGCTGCCGAGCAGCGCACCGGCCCCGATCAACAGGGAAAGGCCGCCGTCAATGGGAATGCAGGGCGGGGGCCAGCAGGGCGGGTTGCCGCCCGAGCCGGGCTGGGCCAGCAGGGCACCGGCCAAAGGCATCACAAACAAGGCCGTAAGCAGCAACGTGCGGTACAGGTTCTTCATGAATACGGAACGAATAATGGCAACAAGCACCGCGGACAAATGTAGCCCCGCGCTGCGCAAGTGCTTCCGGCCGTACAAGGCATCTTATCAACGATGGGCTGGTGGCTGTGGAAAACGACGGCCGAGCCCGGCTGGGGATCGACCGGAGCAAGCCGCGGGGCGATGGAAAAAGGCGCGGCCTTGTACCCGATGCCGTGCACGGGCGATCAAAGATCCCCTTGTCAAAGGGCTCATTCAAAGCGCTGGCATTGGTCCTCAGTCCTTAGGCCCTTCAGGGCAGCTCGCGCGTTTTGTGCCGCCTTCAACAAGCACATTGTTCGGGCAAAAATGAAGCAGCATGCCCGCTTCGGTCCCGTTCGCCAGCATGCCTTTCAGGCGGGGAAATTGAAGGGCCTTCACCGCATGGCAACGGCGGGTTTCCCCAGTTGTTGAACCTGATCCCGCGTCATCCCGATCTCAGCATGGCCCTTTTGATGAGCATGCCCTGGCCCCCCATGGAACCCGCCGCTGGGCCATGGCTATATTTGCCGCCCTCGATAACACCCGCCCCGCACGGGCCGGGCGCTCCGCGCACAGATCATGGCAGCATCCACAGGCCCCAAAGGCGGCATCATCGAGGTGAACGACCTGCGCGCCCTGGCCCGCATCGTATCCAAGAACTGGTACTTCGTGGCCATCGTCCTGGTGCTCTCCACGGTGCTCTCCTACCTCTACGCCTACAAGATCCCCGACGTGTACGGCGCTTCCACGCAGATCCTGCTCAAGGACCAGACCGCCTACGACTACCAGAGCCAGATGTACCGCAACATCGGCTTCGTCAGTTCCTACGGCGACATCGTCAACCAGAAGCGCGTGCTCACCAGTTACGACCTCATCGACCGCACCTTGGACAAGCTCGACTTCCAGGTATCCTATTACATCATCGGCCGCTTCAAAACCAGCCAGATCTATTCCAACCTGCCGTTCACCGTGGACATGCAGGTGCTCAACAACAAGCTCTACGAGCGGCCCATCGACCTGCACATCATCGACCCGGGCACCTACTCGGTAAGCTACGATGCCGGCGAGGGCGTGGTCACCAAACGTTTTCCCTTCAACAAGGATGTGGCCGATGCCGACTTCACCCTGCGCATCACGCCCAGCGCGGACATCTCCGCGGCCACCATCGGCAAGTACACCGCCAGCGACTACCGCTTCATCCGCCATGCCCGCGAGCGCCAGGTGGCCAAATATGCCCGGGCCCTCACCGTGGAAGACATCCCCTACACCTCCATCCTGCAGATCTCCGTGGAAGATGAGGTGGCCGACCGCGCCAAGCTCTTCCTGGACACCCTGAGCAGCGAGTACATCAGGTACACCCTGCAAGGGGATGTGGACATCAACGAGAACACGCTCAAGTATATCGACAAACAGCTCGATGAGGTCAGCGGCATCCTGGGCCAGTATGAAGATGACCTGCAGCGCTACCTGCGCAGCAAAGACATCCTGGACCTCAACAAGGAGAGCTCCATGTACTTCAACCAGCTGGTGGACCTGGACGTGCAGAAGCGCCGCTTCCAGCTGATGATCGAAAGCGTGGACAACCTGCGCAACTACGTCACCAACATCGGCGAAGGCAAACTGCTTCCCCCTTCCTTCTACGTGCTCAGCGACGACGGCTTCCTGAAGAACACCTTGGGCGAACTGTACAAGATGCAGATGGACCTGAACCGGTTCGCCTTTGCGCTCGAACCGGACAACCCCACGGTGCAGGAGACGCAGAAGACCATCCAGCTCACCAAGGCCAACCTGCTGATCTACCTCAAGAACACGCGAGAAGCCATCACCCAGAAGATCGCCGACCTGGACAAGCAGGCCAGCGAGTACACGGGCCTGATCCGCGCCGTGCCCGAGAACCAGCGCGATGTGGAGGCCTTCCAGCGCAAGGTGAAGGTGAACGAAAAGCTCTACGAATTCCTGCTGGAAAAACGCGCCAGCACGGTGATCGCCCGCGCGGGCATCGTGCCCCAGACCAAGGTGATCGAGGCCGCCCGCTCCAAGGGCGTGGTAAAACCGGACAAGACCAAGATCCTCTACACCTTTCTGCTGGGCGGCGGCCTGCTGAGCATGCTGCTGGTGTTCGTGCGGGTGGTGTTCTACGACCGTTTGGAGAACGCCGAACAGCTGCGCAATGCCACCCATGCACCGGTGTTCGGCGAGGTGATCGCCAGCGAGAAGGTCGCCGACAATTACGTAGTGGTGGACAGCGACCCCAAGGCGGCCATTACCGAAAGCTTCCGCACCATCCGCACCAACCTGGAGTACCTGCCGGCCACCGCCGCAGGCACCGGCCGCGTGGTGATGCTCACCAGCTACCGCCCCAGCGAGGGCAAGACCTTCTGCTCGGTGAACCTCAGCGCCATACTGGCCAAGGCCGGCAAGAAGGTGCTGCTGCTGGAACTGGACCTGCACAAGCCCAAGGTGGGCACCGGCCTGGGCATGAAGAGCAAAACGGGCATCAGCACCATCCTCGTTGGCAAGGCCGGCGTGGAACAATGCATCCAGCCCACCACGATCGATAATTTCCACGTGATCCTCGCCGGGGCCAGCCCGCCCAATGCCAGCGAGCTCATCCTCAGCGACCAGCTGCTGGCCATCTTCAACTACGGGCGCCAACACTACGACTATGTGCTGGTGGACACCCCTCCGGTGGGCCTCATCACCGATGCCCTGCTGATGATGCGCCACGTGGATGCCACCCTCTTTGTGATCAACACCCGCTTTGCCAACAAGGACCACGTGCGCAACGCCATGGACGTGCATGCGGCCAACCCCGCGCCCAACTTCGGCTTCATCCTCAACGGGGTGCGCATGAAGAAGAGCAAGTACTACTACAACAGCAACTACGGCTATGGCTACCGCTACGCCTACGGCTACGGCGGTTATGGCTACGGCTACGGGCGCAAGCGCCGCAGCAGGCAGGGCACCCCGGCCGATGATCACCATGACGACGGCGGAACCCAGGCCTGATGCCCCGGCCCCGAGCGATTGGGACGTGGTGATCGCCCCGGCACGCCCCTGGTGGCGGCTGGACTTGGGCGAGATCTGGCGCTACCGCGACCTGCTGCGCGAACTGGTGGTGCGCGACCTCACCGCCGTGTACAAACAAACCATCCTCGGCCCCCTGTGGGTGCTGGTGCAGCCCTTGCTCACCTCCATCATGTTCGCCGTGGTCTTCGGCCTCATCGCGCGCATGTCCGTGCCGGGCATCCCCGGCCTGCTCTTTTACATGGCCGCCGTGGTGCCCTGGAGCTTCTTCGCCGGCGTGATCAACAAAACCGCCGCCACCCTCACGGCCAACGCACCGCTGATGACCAAGGTGTACTTCCCCCGGCTCATACCCCCGCTCTCCTCCACCTGCTCGGCAGGGTTCACCTTCCTGGTGCAGCTGCTGTTCTTCTTCCTCTTCGCCTTGGCGTACCGCTTCAGCGGATCATACCATTGGGCACCGGGCATCGCCCTGCTCTGGCTGCCGCTGCTGCTGCTCTTGCAGCTCATGCTCGCCTTCGGCACCGGCCTCATCGTGGCAGCCCTCACCACCCGCTACAAAGACCTCAACTTCCTGATCAGCTTCGCCGTGCAGCTGCTCATGTACGCCAGCCCCGTGATCTTCCCGCTCAGCAAGTTGGATCCCGCAAGCAGATCCTTCCTGGTCATCGCCGCCAACCCCATGTCGCCCATCATCGAGGGCTTCCGCGGGGCGCTGCTCGGCACCCCGGCAAACTGGGCGGCGCTCTGGTATTCCTTCGCCTGCGGCGCCGTGCTGCTCCTCGCAGGCCTGGCCCTGTTCCAGCGCGCGGAGCGGTCGTATGCCGACGTGGTGTGAAGCACACCGTCATTGCGAGCCCGTCACCGGCCCCACCGTCATCGCGAGGCCGAGGCACGAGGCCGAAGCGATCCCGCACACGCCGTGGCACCACTCACCCACCGTCACCGGGCGAAGCACACCGTCATTGCGAGCCCGTCATCGGGCGAAGCAATCTTTAATTCCGTCCAGCTCAATTAAAGATTGCTTCGGGCTTGTCAAATGCACAAGCCCTCGCAATGACGGGGGGGCTTATCAAATACGTAGACCCTTCGTCCCCTCCCACCGTCATTGCGAGCCCGTCATCGGGTGAAGCCCACCGTCATTGCGAGCCCGTCATCGGGTGAAGCACACCGTCATTGCGAGCCCGTCATCGGGCGAAGCAATCTTTAATTCCGTCCAGCTCAATTAAAGATTGCTTCGGACCTGTTAAGTGCACTGGTCCTCGCAATGACGGGGGGCTTGCCAAATGCACAAGCCCTCGCAATGACGGGGGGAGGGCCTGTTGCATGCACTGGTCCTCAAATTGGCAGATCGCCCCATAAGGCAACTTGCTCCGTCCCTACCTTCGCGCGCCATGTCAGCCTCTCCCCTCATGGTGCAAGTGCAAGGCGTCGGCAAGCGCTACCGCTTGGGCACCATCAACCGGCAGCAGCTCACCGACGATGTGAAGGCTTGGACCGCCAAACTGCTGGGCCGGCCGGACCCCACCTTGGCCGTGGACAGCAAGCTGGACCCGCAACGCATCGGCGAGGATTTCTGGGCCCTGCGCGACATCAGCTTTGAGGTGCATCAAGGCGAGGTGGTGGGCATCATCGGCCACAACGGCGCGGGCAAAAGCACCCTGCTCAAGCTGCTCAGCCGCATTACCCTGCCCACCGAGGGCACCATACGCATGCGCGGCAAGGTGAGCAGCCTGCTGGAGGTGGGCACCGGCTTCCACCCGGAGCTTACCGGCCGCGACAACATCTACCTCAACGGTGCCATCCTGGGCATGCGCCGGCATGAGGTGGACGCCAAGCTGGACGAGATCATCGCCTTCAGCGGCATCAAGCACCACATCGATACCCCCGTGAAGCGCTACAGCAGCGGCATGCGCGTGCGCCTGGGCTTTGCCGTGGCCGCCCACCTGGAGCCCGAGATCCTCATCGTGGACGAAGTGCTCTCCGTGGGCGATGCCGACTTCCAGCGCAAGAGCATGGGCAAGATGAAGCAGAGCGCCCAAAGCGGCCGCACCGTGCTCTTCGTAAGCCACAACATGACCGCCGTGCGCAGTTTGTGCAGCCGCGTGGTGTGGCTGGAACACGGCCGCATCCGCATGCAGGGCGCCACCGAAGAAGTGGTGAACGCCTACCAAGGCCACCACAGTGCGGACCGCACTGAGGTGACATGGGATCAGCAAAGCGCCCCCGGCAACGAGTTGGCGCGCCTGCATTACCTGCGGGCTATCCCCGCCAACGGTACCGGAAGCTTCCTTTGGGAACACCCCGTACAAGTGGAACTCGGCTTGGAAAACCTCGGCGCCGCGCCAGAGGACCTCAATGTGAACGTGCGCGTGCTCAGCTCGGACGACCTGGTGGTGTTCACCACCAATTTCCGCGAGAACTGCCCCGAAGGCCTGCTGCTGCCGGGCCTCAACCACCTCAGCTTCCAGCTCCCGGCCCACTTCTTCAACGAGGGCACCTTCCGCCTTGCCGTGGGCGTGGCCTATCGCGCAAAGGGCCTCTTCAGCACCGAGGGCCTGGTGGATTTTTCCGTGCAGCAACCCGCCCGTACCGGCGCCTGGCATGGCAAACGCCGCGGTTTCCTCCGTTTGCAACTCCCTTGGACCTGCCACCACCTGCCGGTCCCTGATGCGGCCCGCACATGACCCGCACTTCGCTGTTGCGCCAGGCGTTTGAACGGGTACGCCCGCACATGACCCCGCGCCTGCTGGTCATCGGCGCGCAGAAGGCCGGTACTTCCGCACTGTTCAGCATGCTGGCCAAGCACCCCAAGGCCGCGCCGCCCGTGCGCAAGGAACTGGATTTTTTCAATGATGACGCGGCCTACGCCAAGGGCATGCGGTACTACCGATCGCTCTTTCCGCCCATACCGGCAACCTCCTTCGGGCATTTCACCTTCGAGGCCTCGCCCAGCTACCTGTACCACGCCGAACGTTGTGCGCCGCGCATCGCCAAGGACCTGCCCGGCGTTACCTGTGTGGCCATTCTGCGCGACCCCGTGAAGCGCGCCTATTCCGCTTGGAACATGTTCCGCGCCTTCAAGGGGCATCCGTTGCGCGGGCATCTGCACGACCCGCGCAGCTTCCGCCAGGCCGTGGAAGATGAACTGGCAGGCCGGACGCTGCATGCCTACCACATGTACCTCGCGCGTGGCTTGTACGCTGCCCAGCTCGCACACTTTGCCGCCGTGGTCCCGAATGAACGGTTGTTGGTGTTCAGCTACACGGAGCTGAAGAAACAACCCCACGAGGTGCTGCGCCGACTGTGCGCCCAGCTCGGTATTGCGGAGATCCCCGCCTCCACCAACGCAGGGCAGGTAAAATCCCACGTGGTGGGCTACAACGAACCGCTGGACCCCGGATTGGCCACAGAGCTCTATCGGTATTTCGCCAACGAGCCGGCGCAGCTCCAGCAGGTGTTGGGCCGCTCCATTGACCTGTTCGAAGCACCGATGCCAGGGCCTGTTTCCGTATAGCCACGCGATAGGCCGTTCCAAAAACGACCGGATTCCAACCCGACGATCCGCATGCTGATCACCGACAAGTTCGTGATGCTCAACTTTCCGAAAACGGGGACCGCCTTTGCCCGGGATGCATTGAAGCACCTGCATCGGCCCGGTGGTTTGCGGAGCAGGTTGGAGGCGATCCGCGTGCTGCGCCCGGCCTTGCAGGAACTGCTCATGAAGCCGTTTTTCTTCACACAGGAGCACGCGGGTTCCATTGATCGCGATCGCAGCGAACACGGCGTTTTCATCCAGGTGCCCGAACAGCACAGGCACAAACCGGTTGTCACCGTGGTGCGCGATCCGCTGGAACGTTTGGTTTCCCTTTTCGAATTCCGCAGTTGGGCCAAATATCCCATGCCGGACCGCGAGCAGGCTACCACCTGGTTTCCCCAATTTCCCGACCTCAGCTTCAGCGAATTCTTCCAACTGAACCAAGTGCTGGCCCTGCCAAACATCCAGCCCACAGGCATGCAAGTGGAAGTGGGGCCGCTTACCACGCAGTTCATCCGCTTCTATGCCCGCGACCCACGGAAGACCATCCTCTCGCTGCGGGAGGACACCGACCTGCGCAAGGACTATGACCTGCACTTCCCCAAGATCCGGTTCATCCACACCGAAAACCTGAACCGGGAGCTGCACAGCCTGTTGCTGGAGTTCGGTTACCCCAAGAAGAAGATCGCGTTCATCCTGGAAAAGGAAAAGATGAACACCAGCAAGCGCACCCGGGCTACTTACCTCACCCCGGAATTGATCGCGCAACTGCACCACAGCGAACGCTTCTTCTATCAGCTCTTTCCGGAGTACCTCCACCCTGCGGATTAACCGCGCCGTGCAAGGGGGAGCCGGACAAAGCCCGTACTTTGCGGCACCATTGTAAGTTTTGTGTTCCCTGCCGCACAGGTATGCAAGCTCCAAAAACAGAGCAACCCATTGATGTGATGAACCCTTCAGCAAGGGAACCCATCTTCGTCACCCGCACCTTTCTACCGCCCAGGGAGGAATACCTGCACTGGTTGGACAAGGCGTACAGCAGCCACGTGCTCACCAACAACGGCCCCATCCACAAGGAGCTGGAAGAAACCTTGCGGCAGCGCTTTGAAGTACCGCATCTGAAACTGATGGCGAACGGCACCTTGGCGCTGCAATTGGCCATCCGCGCACTGGGCGTTACCGGCAAGGTGATCACCACGCCCTTCAGCTACGTGGCCACCACCAGCGCCATCCTCTGGGAAGGCTGCGAGCCGGTGTTCGTGGACATCGACCCAACCACCTGCTGCATCGACCCGAACTTGATCGAGGCCGCCATCACGCCGGATACCACCGCCATCTTGGCCACGCACGTGTACGGCATCCCGTGTGATGTGGAAGCCATCGACGCCATAGCCAAGAAGCACGGACTAAAGGTGATCTACGACGCTGCCCACGCCTTCGACGTGCAGTACAAGGGCCGCAGCATTCTGCAATGGGGCGATGCCAGCACCCTCAGCTTCCACGCCACCAAGCTCTTCCACACCGTGGAAGGCGGCGCGGTGGTGCTGCACACGGCCGAGGCCGACCACCGCTTGCGCCTGCTGCGCAGCTTCGGCCATGTGTTCGACGAACACTTCACCTTGGGCATGAACGCCAAAATGAGCGAGGTGCATGCCGCCATGGGCATGGCCATATTGCCGCACATGGGCCGGATCGTTGCCGAGCGCCGGCAGCTCACCTTGCGCTATGACGAACTGCTGGCCGGGGCACCTATTGAACGACCGGCGTTGCCTGCGCATACGGACTACAACTGCGCCTACTATCCCGTGATCCTGCGCGACCATGCCACGCGGGAGGCCTTGTTGGCTGCCCTTGCAGCGGAGGGGATCCATGGAAGGCGGTACTTCTTCCCTTCGTTGGACACCTTGCCCTATGTGCAGTCCGCACCGTGCCCGGTAAGCCGCAGCATGGCGGACCGTACATTATGCCTACCGTTGTTCAATGGCCTGCGGGAGATGGACCAAGTGCGGATCGCCGACCACATCAAGGCAGCACTGGACCGTGCCTGACGAACTGAACCGGGTACCAGCCATGACCCTTGCGATCATGCAACCCTATTTATTCCCGTACCTCGGCTATCTCCAGCTGATGCACGCGGCGGACCGGTTCGTGGTGTACGATGACGTGAACTACATCAAACAGGGCTGGGTGAACCGCAACCGCATCCTGGTGAACGGTGCCCCGCTCATGTTCACGCTGCCACTGGCGGAAGCCAGCCCGTTCGCCACCATTGACCAGATCAGCGTGCATGGCAAGGTGTACGCGCATTGGCGGGGAAAATTCCTATCCACGCTGCGGCAATCCTACAGCCGTGCACCATTCCAGGAACCCGTACTGGCCCTGGTGGAACGCGTACTATTGCCCGGCTCACCCATGTTGCGCGAGGTGCTGTTGGCCGGTTTGCAGGAGGTACACCGGTACATCGGAGCCACCGCAGCCTTGGTGCCCACATCACGCGCCTACGCCAACGGGCACCTGGCCGCATCCGCCCGGATACTGGACATTTGCAGGCAGGAAGGTGCAACGGCGTATGTGAATGCCATCGGCGGAAAAGACCTCTACAACAAGGAAGAATTCAGCGAGGCAGGCATCAACCTGCAATTTCTGCGCAGCCGCTTGCCTGAGTACAAACAGGCGAAAGGCTCATTCATTACGGGCTTGAGCATTTTGGATGTGATGATGTGGAACCCGCCCGAACAGATCACGGAATGGCTGGCGGAGTATGATCTGGAGTAACCTGTTCGGACAAAGCATGCCACACCTTAAGATGATCACGGTCCAGAGCGTACCCCGTTCCGGTTCATCGTGGCTCGGGCAGATTTTCAAAAGCTCCCCAGCAGTGGCCTTCCGTTTTCAACCCCTGTTCTCCTACGCATTCAAAAGCCGCCTTTCACCTGAGAGCTCCCGGGAGAAATGCTTAGCGTTCTTTGAAGACATCCTCCACACACCCGATCCCTTCGTCCTGCAGCAGGATCCGAACATCCATGTGGATTATCCGGCATTCTCGGAAAGCAAGGAACCCACGCACCTGGTGATGAAGGAGGTGCGCTACAACCACATCCTGCCGAACCTGATGGAGGTGATGCCGGAGATCAAGGTCGTGGGCTTGGTGCGACATCCCTGCGCCGTGATCGATAGTTGGATCCATGCACCACGCGAGTTCAAGCCCGAATGGAACGTGCAGGAACAGTGGCGCAGCGGTGCGCTGAAGAACCAAGGCCGGCCGGAAGAGTTCTTCGGCTTCGACAAGTGGAAAGAGGTGGCCCTGCTCTTCATGGACCTTGAACAGCGTTATCCGGACCGCATGAAGGTGGTGCGCTACGCCGACCTCAACGAAGATCCCTTGGACGTGGTGCCGGAGATCTTCCGCTTCTGCGGCTTGGAGTTCGGCCTGGCCACCGAGGCTTTCATCCGCTCCAGCCGAAGTACGGACGGCGGGGACGCCAACAGTGTATACCGCAAAGCCCGGCCGGATGATGCATGGACCAAACGGCTGGACCCGGCCATTTCCTCCACCATCCTCAGCGAACTGTCCAACGGACCTTTGGCGCGTTTTCTTTGAATGAGCAGTTACTCAAGCTCAGGGCGGCCACTGGCCAATCCCATGGTGAGCGTGGTAGTTCCCACCTACCAACATGCCGCCTACATCGAAAAATGCCTGAACGGCATCTTGATGCAGCAGACCACCTTTCCGGTGGAAATACTGGTGGGTGAGGATGAAAGCACGGACGGTACGCGGGAGATCTGCCAGCGGCTTGCTGAACAACACCCGGACCGTATCCGGCTCTTTCTGCGCAGCCGCAAGGATGTAGTATACATCATGGGCCGGGCCACCGGCCGCGGTAACTTCCTGCAACTACTGCGCGAGGCCGATGGCAAGTACATCGCCTTGTGCGAAGGTGACGACCATTGGACCGATTCCCTGAAGCTTCAGAAACAGGTGGATGCCATGGAAGCCGACCCGCAGGCGGTGGCCTGTTTCACCAATGCGTGGAACCAGCGCGGCGAGGAGCGCACGGAATACCTGGATGGCCGTTACACCAAGGTTCCCGGGCCACGGGTGGAGCAACACGAGCTGGTGAATGCCCAGGGGCTGCCCACCTGCACGTTCATCTGCCGTGCCGACCGGCTGTTTCCGCTACCGGATGCGTTGCAACGCTCGCCCACGGCCGATACGATCATGTATGCGCACCTGGGCAACTACGGCCACTTTGTTTACCTGCCGCAGATCACGGCCGTGCGCCACATGCACCCCGGCGGGATCCATTCCCTTACCAGCCAGGCCAACCGCCTCTTGGTCACCTTGCGCAGCTTGCCGTTCATGGACCAGGTGAGCCACGGCAACCAACGGGAGGTCATCGCCGCACGGGAGCTGTACGAGGCCCGCGCGGGCTGGTTGGTGTGCATGCAGGAGGAACACGCCGAATTGGCGCAGTTGTGCTGGCGCATACTGGCGCGGCGCCGCAAGGAGGCCGGCTGGAACCTCACCACCACCGCCCGCAACTACCTGAAGGCCCATTGGCCGAAGACCGAACGCGCCTTGGGCCGGTATTGGGACAACTTGCTGGGCCGCGGAGCCTAGCGCTGATCAGGGTCGTTGGCGGCCATAGAACCACCAGCCCAACTTGTGCAGCTTGTCGCCCAGCCAGCTTTCCCGGCGAGCCACCAGCGCCAGGGCGCCGTCGCGCAGGTCATGGCGCCGCCAGAGCCTCGGCCTTGCCGCCACCTGCAACAACACGCCCGCCCGCTCCCGGCGGCCGTTTGCAGCCCGTAGCCGGGTGATGAGCCAATTTTCCCGGATCCGGTCACGGGCGGCACGCGGCACCCCCGCTCCAGCGGCCCAGCGGTGCAGCGCCGCATACATCCGGGCCGCATGGGCATCGCCCTGCCGGGTGCGGGTAATGCGGTTATCACGGTGCACGCCGCGACGCGCAACCGCTTGTGAGATGCATCCGGGATAGAGCCGCAAGGCATGGGACAGGCGGATCAGGAATTCCGAATCCTCGTTCATGTGCAGCTCTTCATCCATGCGCTGGCCGCAGCGCCGCAGGCTGTCGCGTTTCACCGTAAACGCATCCAGGCTGAAATGCCCGGTGCCGGGCAACAGGCCGATCAACCCGCCGAACAATTCCTCCGGCGGCAAGGGGCGGGTCACCGTGGTAAGCTCCTGCAGCCCGCGCTGCACGAACCGGGCATGGCCTTCGGCATCGTGGAAGTAGGCATCGATGGCACCGTACACGCCATCGGCATCGGGGTGTTGGGCGAAGACCTGGTGTTCCGCCGTGAAGCGGTGGGGCAGGAACAAGTCGTCGGCGTCCAAAAAGGCGATGTAGGGCTGCGTGGCCATGTCCATGCCCAAATTGCGCGAAGCGGAAGCACCCCTGTTGATGCCGCCCGGGTGGCGGAACAATTTGATGCGCGGGTCGCTGTGCGCCAAGGCCTCGCACACGGCCAAGCTGTTGTCGGGCCCGGCATCATCCACCAGGATCAGCTCCTGCACCTCCTTGCAGGCCAAGGCGGAGCGCACCGCCGCCTCCACGAATTTTTCCGCATTGTACACCGGTACCACCACCGAAACGGCCAAGGGCGGTGCAGCTGGGGTAGCTTCCATGGCGCGCGAAAGTAGGCGTACCATCCAAGCGAATTGGTCTCGGGGGAAGCGCGATCTCGCACACGCCGTGGCTCCACCTCCTCCCCATTCGCGAGGAGGCTGTGCACCCAACAGCCGACGAAGCGATCCCGCACACGCCGTGGCACCACCTCCTCCCCATTCGCGAGGAGGCTGTGCACTCAACAGCCGACGAAGCGATCCCGCACACGCCCGTGGCTCCACCTCCTCCCCATTCGCGAGGAGGCTGTGCACTCAACAGCCGACGAAGCGATCTTGCACACGCCGTGGCACCACCTCCTCCCCATTCGCGAGGAGGCTGTGCACTCAACAGCCGACGAAGCGATCCCGCACACGCCGTGGCACCACCTCCACCCCATTCGCGAGGAGGCTGTGCACTCAACAGC
>WBZN01000160.1_pt1 | contig 91941 bp, 81 predicted proteins | sample 5204281 | NCBI WGS metagenome assembly WBZN01 (sample SAMN12344347, study PRJNA552823) | activated sludge metagenome | biome: Activated sludge suspended growth; feature: Nitrification reactor; material: Wastewater; isolation source: activated sludge from nitrification reactor of wastewater... | reverse complement strand
CGAGCGAACCATCAATGGCCTGTGGACCGCCATCGGCCGCCTCGTCGACGCCTTCACGCCCACAGAATGCGCAAACTTCTTCGCCGCCGCAGGCTATGACGCAATATGATCGGAAACCGCTCTAGTCCCGAAGGGGTGAGTTGGTGCAAGCGCAAGCATTCTGCAGGCATGCTCACGCAGAAATCACCTATCCCAAAAACCGAGCAGATAAACCTTTGTCCAATTGGGCCTGTACCTTGGAGGCGGACTCCCCTTTTGTTATGACGCCATCGTTGTTGACGTCGAGAGGCCGGTTTTGAAGATAAGCCTTCTCAGGGCTCGCGAAAAGCACAAAGGTTTCTGGCTTTCCGACGGCTTTTGGAAAGAGGATCGTCATGTATACATCAGAAAGTGAGTTCATCCTTCCCTTGTATGAAGAAAGGTATTTTTCTACAAATGCGAGTTGGTCCACAGCGGTCAAGCTTGCCAGCTGATCGGTAGTTGTGTCCAGGGCTGCTGCCGTCGACGGTAGGAATTGAATTAGCCCTGTGGCGCCACTGGAGTCGTTTCGTATGCTGGGCGAAAAACTCTCTTTCGTTTCAAACGCCATACAGGCCAAAAGGTGGCTTGGATCACAACCTAGCCCTTGGGCAATGTCGAGGACTCTCGACTTAAATGCCGGATCGACCGCTTTACCCCATGCTACGGCCTCGCTTCTCTGCCGCGCCGCGGCTACGGCTATATCGCCGTCCACTGGTACAGCAACAGGCTGAACTGAGCCTATGCGATCCTGCATGATCGCGAAAAGCGTTTCACCATTCTGCGTTGTTGGTAGTAAAAATCCTTGGGGATCCAACGGAAGCGGTCGTTTGGTGACGGAATTTCCAACGTTTCCGCCAATGACCCAAATATATCTGGCATCCACCGCGACGATGATATCGCAGTGAGCGTCGTAGTCGCCGCCTTTCTGACTATCATAGTCCACGCCCGCTTCCCGTGACCAGCAGACAATGTCGCCTACGGACGGTCGGCATGAGTTCAGACGCTCTCCCCAAAAACCGGCCGCCTCTCGCTTCACGTCAAAGTCACGAATCGCCAGCGATATGTAGACAGAGTGTTTTCGTGAGTACCTAAAACGATCGCCCGCCCCCGCTTTCTTCATAACCCAGGATACGAACGCGGCGGACCAATACCAATTGTGGTCTTGGCCATCGATCCCGGGCAGGCCGGTTCCCTCCAACCAATACTGGCCGACCCTTTTGAACCAGGGGTCTTCACCTTCCGTATGACCAGGATTGGTCTTGTGGCCATGCGGATCGTATTCTTGACGTCCGAAATAGTCCCATTCGCTTTGGGCGATCTGCACGGCATTCTGGACGAATTGACCTGACTTGCCGTCGGCGCCGGCGGCGGGTTGAATCGGCTGCCCCGGCCGAGGCTGCGGGACTCCGGGCGCGGGCTGAGGGCGCGGCGCTGCGGGAGAGCCGCCAACCGTCACAGGAGAGCCCGGAATGACGCGAGTCTTTTTGAGGTCGTTAAGAGCCTCTTGAATCACCCCGCCTAAAGATCGCCCAGGAATCGAGTCAACAATCTTCTGCAGATCACCCGCGGCGGCTGCTACATCCCTGGACGCATCTGTGACACTCTGCAACGCCAGTTCGTCAAGCGCGTCCTGAAGGTTGCTGTATGAGGTTTTCAATGCGTTGGATTCTGAGGCAGGGGGAGATTCAGCGAGCCTCGCTTGGATAGCTCGCATCAACTGCACTATTTTGTCCTGGAGATCGTCTTGGTCCGCCATGTTCGCCTCCCGAAGGGGTGCTTATTTAGCCTCCGCTAGCGCTTGCCGCATTGCTTTTACACCCGAATTGAGCTCACCCGTTGCTTCCGATAAGGCCTCGATCTGCGCAAGATTCGATGGCTGCTGGTAAGCAGCGAGCAGTTTTTCGAATGTCGTTTCAAGTTGATCCAGAAGCACTACGTAATTTCCCAGCACCGTCTTGTAGCTGCTCAGCTTTGCGGAGTTCGGCCCTTCCCTTGCAATGACGTCCGTGCGCAATAAATAAAACATCGCGGGGGTTGAATCTCGGAGATCATCAATAAGCTTGGGGACCGCAGCCGCACCAACCATAACAAGGTTACGCGCTTCAGTCCTGCTTTCCCACAGGAGCGCTTGATCAATAAACGGGGCAAACGCCTGTGCCGCCCCTCCAAATTCGGGCTGTCCGGTAAATGTAGCGGCGGTGGACGCAATAGATATAATTTGCCCACGAATCGCTTCGTTTCCAGTTCCCTCAAGCAAATCTTGAAGCAGATTGGCGTATTGGCCAATAATTTTAATAGCTCTCCTGAATGGAGCGGTCTGCGGGAAATCGCTAACGATTGTCGCGTAATAGTATGCGTTTTTGACTTGAAATGACTCTGTATTTCTCAAAAGCCTCAATTTTGTATTTTTCTCTGCTACGTTTAGCTGGTCGTATAGCACGTCGCTTGCGGATGTTACCGCAATGACGCCCGCTCGAAAGGCTTTTGTCTCCTGCAAGGGAGCGTTTACGCACCCTTGTAGGCAAAAAACAAGGCCAGTGCCTAGACATAAACGAAGGGCATACGCAAAAGACCTTGCCCGCACGGCCATTGCTCCAAATAAGCTTTTGTCTTTTTACGAGGATACCGGTTGATGAAATTCACTTTCGAAGGGCGAGTGCAAGTTATATGGCTCAAAACCGCGTTAACCCGATGTTAATCCTTTCTGATTTCTGATCAATGGCCAATTGTGAACAAAGAAGAAATAACGTTGGAAAAAATTCCGCTTGGTGCCGCGTCGCAACGATCTGCCCTGTCGCGGCGGAAGAACAAGAAATGGGCGGGCGCCTTCGCGGCCCGTCAGCCCGCCGCCGAGGCGTCCGCTTTTAGCGAGCCGTAGAGCGCGCCGACGACACGCGGCAGCAGCAGGCCCTGCACGATGACGGTGAAGATGACGACGCCGAAGCAGATCGTCAGCAGAAGGTTGCGGTAAGGCGTCTCCGGCAGGATCAGCGCCAGCGCGATCGAGATGCCGCCGCGCAGTCCGGCCCAGGTCAAAACCCCGATCGCGCGGGCCAGATTGGGCAAACGCAAATCGAGGATCAACATCGGAACGCCGACGCTGACGAGCCGGACAAGCAGCGCCAGCGGCGCGGCCAGGAGCACGGCCAGCGCGGCGCGCCAGCTGAAATCGATTGCGAGAACCGCAAATCCGATCAGCATGTAGAGCAACGTGTTGACGAGATCGTCGACCTGCGACCAGAAGATGGGCAGGCCGCTTCCCCACCCGTCTTCTCTCTCCCCGGCCAGCGAATAGCTCAAGGCAAGACCCGCCGAGACGACGGCGATGGGTCCAGAGACCTCCAACGCCACGGCGCCGCGATAGGTCGCCAAAACCAGCGCCAACGAGATCGTCAGCGCGAGCGCGCCATCCCGGCTGAAGCGCATGGCCTTGTAGGTCAGATAACCCGCCGCTGCGCCGAGCGCCGCCCCGCCCGCGCTCTCGATCAAAATGGCGTAGGCGAGGCGTCCGTGACCGACCACGCCAACCTTGCCGCTGGCCAGAGCGAGCGCCGCGCCGAACAGGACGACCGCGGCGCCGTCATTGAACAGGCTTTCGCCGGTGATCAGCGCGCGCAGCCCCGGCGGCAGACTGATGCGGGAAAGCAGCCCCTCGACCGCCACGGCGTCCGTCGGCGCCAAAATTGCGCCGAGCACGAGACACCAGACTAACGGGATAGGTTCGCCGATTGCTAGCAGCGTGGCCCATATGCCGACGGCGAACAACGCCGCGGCGAGCACGACTCCGACAGTCGCCAATGCGGTCACGGTTACGACCCGCCGCCGCAAGGCGCGCAGATCGACATGCAGGCTCCCGGCGAAAAGCAGCAGCGCCAGGACGCCGTCGAGCAGGAGTCTCGGCCACTGCGCCCGCGCGAGCCTGTCGTGCAGCCTCTCGTGAACCTCGGCGCCGGCAAACAGCGCATCGGCTCCGATGATCAGCGACGACACGGCCAGCGCGCCAATGAGCAGCGCGACCGGCCGCGGCAGACGCAGCGTGCGATCATTGGCGACGCCGATCGCGGCCGCAAGGATGAGCAGCACAGAGGCGAAATCGAAAATCGACATGGACGGCGCCCCCAAGTCTCGCAGCGACGCCGCCCTTTAGCGGGAGCAGGCGGCGCTGTCGAGCGCGCGGGGTTCGCCCATTCCGGATAGCGCTCAGGCCGCGCCCTTCTTCACCGAGCAGGTGCTGAGGCCGAAGAGCCTGTAGGCCGGGCAAAAGCTGACGAGGCCCGTCGCCAATGGTATGATGCCGATATAGCCCCATGGCGCGAAATAACCCAGCGCCGCCGCGGCGATGAGTACAACTCCGACAATAATGCGCAGCATGCGATCTACTGCGCCGACATTCGCGGTCATCATGTTCTCCTGAATAAAGGTCCAACGACCTTTGGAGAGGCTAGGCCATCGCCCCGCCCTTGTCGGTGACGGCGTCACAGACATTCAGGCGCAGGGTTCGCTTGTCCGCGCCAGAAGGTCGCGGTTGAGGATAAGGATGGTGCCGCGTCCGAGCGCGACGGCGCCGCGGCGCTCGAAATCCTTGAGGTGGCGGCTCACGACTTCACGCGCCGTGCCGAGCTCGGCCGCAATGGCCTGATGCGTGCGTTCAACGTGGCCGGACGCGTCGGCGGCCTCGATGAGATGCTGCGCGAGGCGCTTGTCGATATTGGTTGCAAGGAGATCTTCGACAAGGAGCACGAGATCCGTGAGCCGCGCGCCATAGGCCTTGAAAAGCCAGGCCCGGAATTGTTGGTCGTCTTGGATGAGGCGCAGGACGTCGGCGCCGCGCAGCAAAAATCCCGATACGTTCGTCTCGGCGACGCCTTCGGCGGGATAGACGCCGCCGGTCAACAGGCATTGCGTCGACAGCGCGCAGGCGACGTCCGGCGAGACGCGGTAGAGGGTGATCTGGCGGCCAGCGTTGGAGACGAGCTGAACGCGCACCGCGCCCGATTTGACAACGAAAAGGCCGGCGCAGGAATCGCCCGCGCGAAACAGCACGGTCCCCGCCGAGAAATGCGCCGGCGATCCGAGCCGGGCGATCGACGGCAAGGGAAGCCCCTGGTTGTCTGCGTCTGCTAGCGTCATGATGTAGGCAACCCGCTCTCACGCCGAGAGGCCTGCAAGGCCGTATGGAAGCGCAAGGGCGCCTCGCGGAAAATCATCCTTCGAGACGCGCCTCCGGCGCTCCTCAGCGACTGTCTTGTGGGTCAAGGGTGATCTGCTGATGGAAGCGTTGTCTGCATCGGCCGGCCGCGTCAAGGCCGCAAGCCTCGATGAGCCGGTCTCCCGTCCGCCACCACTGGCGCTAGGATATCACCAATGGCGCCCCCCTAAGTTACAAGGATGAGGGATCGCCTTTGGTTTGAGAGCCGGCTTTGCGCGGAGCAAAGATCACCCAAGGTCTCTATTGAGCTGCGGAGAGCTTGTGCGTCAGACGGTTTTCGCACGCCTCAGACCTGGAAGGATATGTGATGAGCGTATTCATTTTCGATCCTATGCAAAAACTCCATGAACTCGGCGTAGTTAAATCTAATATCATGCGCGCCGGCCTTGTTAAAGGTATATCCATTTTCATCCCACGAGAAATCATTGTGTGCAAACGCATTCCGAATTGCCCTCATTAACTTGCCATCTTCTGTTCCATCGAAAAATCGATCTTGAACGACATACATTAATGGTATTAGCCTGACGATGCCAAAATGCTGGTTCAACAACGGTCCGAGGTCAATTCCAAACTGTCTTTTAAACTCGCTTCGAAGATTGCCGATTGTTTTTAGATCATGTGCTTTGTCGATGAAGGCAAGAATAAATTCAATAAATTTCAGTTCGGCATTTAGTGCGAGTACGTTTTTCCGCGAGTGCGTCGTGTTATCAAATGTCAGCGTGCCCATTTCGTAACCTCATCTATAGAGACAAGTCTAGTTAATAGGCACGACTGCCTGCCTCGTGACAAATAGCGCCCCATCAGGGCTTGCGGGCCGGCCGTCGCAAGACGTTGCAACTTGCCATTCATCTCAGCGAGGAGCGCCATGATCCGGGACTATAGCGACCTCGCGGCGAACGAACGGACGTTTCTGGCCTGGGCGCCGCCGGCATCGCCGTGATCGACTTCGGCTTCGTCATCGAAAAATTCAATCTGCTCGTGCTGACGATTCTGGGCTCCGCCTCCAGCGAAGCGGCTATTGGGATGTTGGAAGAAACCATACGAATCTCCCGGCTCCTTTATGGGCCGCCACTTCGGAGAGCTGCTTCCGCTGGGAGACCGGCAAAACCGCGAGCCCCGTCCGCATCGTATTGACTGGCGGGCCGTTTAGGAAGAGCCAGACGACTCTGGAAAACACGTGACGGTTTTAGGCTCGCGGCGTCTGCCAGATCCTGATAGTCGCGGGATTGGAATCGGCTCGGTCCGAGGACCAGAGCCGATTCCTCATTTCATTCAATCAGTCGAATTCATCAGTCGGGCTTCTTGCCTTCCTTGGCGTTCTCCAACACATGCCCCGTTCTGGCGTCGACGCCGACCTCCTGGGTGGAGGCTCCTGTTTTGATGTCGAACGAATATCGCAGGCCGGCTGCTCCGGCCTCACGCTCCAATTCCTCATCCGTAATCTTGCCTGGATGCGCTTTCAGGGCGATGGCGCGCGCCTCGGCGATGCTGACCTTCGCGTCCTTGGCGAGGTTCTCGCCCTTGTAGGCAAAAGCCGGAAAGGCAAAGAGCAATGCAAGGCCCAACGCCGCATAACGCATGCCGCTGTGGTGTGGGATGCTTATGTTGATGTGGTTCATGATAACCTCCGTTGTCCCCGCTGGCGACAACCATGGTTCGCGCGTCATGAACGGCGCCTGAATGCGCTATCGTGTTGTATCCCACACCTTTGCGCTGAGCGAAGGGAAGTCCGAGGTTCCATTGAGAGCGAAGCGGTTCGCGTAGCGAACGCAATGGAAGCGGCCGACTGGAGAGAGTCCTGCAACGCTGTCTCGAAGCGCGAAGGCGCTTGGCGCCACCGTCCTTCGAGACGCAGGCTTGCGATGACGCCCGGGTGCATACGCATTGAAACGCCAGCAAGGCCTTCGAGATCGGCAGCTGAACGATAGTCGCCCCCTTGCCGTAGCTGCCGTCGATGACACGCCCTTCGGATTTTTCGAGCTCGAATTTGAAGGTCGGCAGCTCCTTGCCGGCGGTCACGAGGTCCAGGACATTGTTGGAAACTATTGTCCCCGCCTTCGGAACTGATGGGAGGATAGGAAGAAAACATGGACGCCCCTGCCCTTCTGCGCGAGCCTCGCCCGGCCCGGCCGGTCATGCGAGTCGCGGCGCGATGGTAGGTGCGGGCGGGGCGCCGCGGAAGGCCCGGATGGGCGGCGCCTTCTTGCGCCGAGGCCGACTCGGCGATATTCTGGTCAGCATGACCAGTGCCAAGAAAGGCCGGCCGCCCTCGTCCCCAAAGACCGGCCGCCGCGCGCGGGGGCTGCCACCCAGCCACTGGCTGTTGCAGGACGCCAAGGCGCGCTTCAGCGAGCTGGTGCGGCGCGTGCGCAGCGAGGGGCCGCAGCGTGTGACCGTTCGCGGCCGCGACGAAGTCGTCGTCGTCTCAGCCGAGGAATACCGTCGCCTCAAGGGCGAACGTAGCGGCGACGCATTGATCTCCGCGATGCAGGCCTCGCCTTATCGGGATATCGAGATTGAGCCGAAGCGCAACCCGATGCCGGTGCGTGGCGTCGATCTGTGACTGGGTGGCTGCTCGACACGAACATCCTCTCAGAGCTCCGCCGCCCGAAGCCCGAGCCCAAAGTGCTGGCCTTCATCGCCGCGCAGCCGCTCGAACAGCTCTGTGTCAGCGCCGTGACCTTCGCCGAAGTCCGTTTCGGCATTGAGCTTGTTTCCGACGCCCGCAAGCGCGCGGACCTCAACGACTGGCTTGCGCACATGGTGCGGCCAATGTTCGAGGGACGAGTCCTGCAGGTCAGCGAAGACGCGATGTTCAAATGGCGGCTGCTGGTCGAGGAAGGCTGCAAGGCGCGGCACACTTTCTCCCAGCCCGATCTCATCATCGCGGCGACGGCGCTTTGCCACGGGCTGACGGTCGTATCTCGAGACACGAGCGATTATGAGCGCGCGCGTGTGGCGGTGATGAATCCGTGGCTGTGAGGATGTGGGCCTGAGTTCAACCAAGTACGCGAGAGCCTCACAACAAAAAAGGCCGCCCTCGCGGACGGCCTTTCCTCGTTCTGCTAAACCCAACCCTCAATACCGGTAGTGGTCCGGCTTGAACGGGCCCTGCTGCGGCACGTTGAGATATTGGGACTGCGCCGGCGTCAGCTTCGAGAGCTTCACGCCGATCTTGTCGAGGTGCAGCGCCGCGACTTTTTCGTCGAGATGCTTCGGCAGCGTGTAGACCTTGCGCTGGAGCTCATTGTGGCGCGTCCAGAGCTCGATCTGGGCGAGCGTCTGGTTGGTGAAGGAGGCCGACATCACGAAGGACGGATGGCCGGTGGCGTTGCCAAGGTTCACGAGCCGGCCTTCCGAGAGAAGGATGATGCGCTTGCCGTCGGCGAATTCGATCTCGTCCACCTGCGGCTTCACATTGTGCCATTTGAGGTTGCGCAGCGCGCCGACCTGAATCTCCGAGTCGAAATGGCCGATGTTGCAGACGATGGCGCGGTCCTTCATCGCGCGCATGTGGTCGATGGTGATGACGTCGATGTTGCCGGTGCAGGTCACGAAAATGTCGGCGCGGGGCGCGGCGTCGTCCATGGTCGTGACTTCATAGCCTTCCATCGCCGCCTGCAGCGCGCAGATCGGATCGACTTCGGAGACGATGACGCGTGCGCCGGCGTTGCGCAGCGAGGCCGCCGAGCCCTTGCCGACGTCGCCGAAGCCCGCGACCATCGCGACCTTGCCGGCCATCATCACATCGGTGCCGCGGCGGATGCCGTCGACGAGCGATTCGCGGCAGCCATAGAGATTGTCGAACTTCGACTTCGTCACCGAATCATTGACGTTGATGGCGGGCCAGAGAAGCTTGCCTTCCTTCTCCATCACATAAAGGCGATGGACGCCGGTCGTCGTCTCCTCGCTCACGCCTTTGATCGCGTGGCCATATTTGGTGTAGACGCCGGGATGCGAGACGAGGCGGCGCTTGATCGCCGCGAAGAGAACTTCCTCCTCTTCATTGCCGGGCGTCTCGAGGAAAGCGGCGTCGCCCGCTTCGGCTCGCATGCCGAGATGGACCAGCATGGTGGCGTCGCCGCCGTCGTCGAGAATGAGATTTGGCGCGCCGCCGTCCTCCCATTCGAAGATCTTGTGGGTATATTCCCAATAATCGTAGAGGCTCTCGCCCTTGCGCGCGAACACCGGAATGCCGGCGGCGGCGATGGCGGCGGCCGCATGGTCCTGTGTCGAATAGATATTGCAGGACGCCCAGCGAATGTCGGCGCCGAGCGCCCTCAAGGTCTCGATCAGCACCGCGGTCTGGATCGTCATATGCAGCGAGCCGGCGATGCGCGCGCCCTTCAAGGGCTGGCTCGGGCCGAATTCCGCCCGCGTCGCCATCAGGCCCGGCATTTCGGTCTCGGCGATGGCGAGCTCGCGGCGGCCCCAATCGGCCAGCTTGATGTCGGCGATGGCGTAATCGTTGAAGGACGTATGTGTCATGGGCATAGGGGCTCCAGATGCGCGCTCTTGCCGCTCTATAACAGGCCGAAGGGCATTCCACAATAAAGATATAAGCAAGTCTTTATATCTTGTCGGCCAGCAGGACCGCGAGACGCGCCAGGGCGGCGCGGTAGGCTCCGAAAGAAAAATGCGCATCGTAGGCGCGGCGGGTGTCCGACGTGGCGCGGTCCATGCTGGGGACGGCGCCGGAGGCCGCCCGGCGCATTGCCGCGGCGAAACCCGCGGCGTCGGTCGCGAGCGTGACGTTTTTCATCTGAGCCGGATCGAGCCGCATGCCGCGGAAGGCGTGCGGCGTCGCGATCAGCGGCGCGCCGCAGGACATCGCCTCGATCGTCTTGATCGAAACGCCGTGACCCTGCGTCGTCGGCAGAAGCACCGCGGCGGCGGCGGCGTAGGCGGCGGAAAGATCGTCGATGCGGCCCTGAAACAGCGAGGCGTAGCGCTTCATCAGCGCCGGCGCGCGAGCGCGGACGGCGGCGTCGATATTGCCGATGATCTTGACGTCAACGCCGTTCCTCGCCTCAGTCGGCGCAAGCGGCAGAACCTCTTCGAGAAACCATTGGACGCCGAGAAAATTGGCGTAATTCGAGCTGGCGACGACGATCAGATCCGCTCCGCCCGGCCCGGCCGGGATCTCCGGGACCGCCGGATAGAGCAATTCGTGCCGCATCGACGGCAAAAGCATCTTGAAGCTCGCCGCCTCCTCGTCGTTGAGGTGCAGTAGCACGTCGGCGCCGCGCATCTCGGCGAGCTCGATCGCCAGCATGTCCTCGAATTCGGCCGCCGGCGGCACGGTCCAGCCCGCCTCATTGCGCAGCGCATATTGGCGGGCCTGCAGATCATGCGTGTCGAGCAGGACCGCGCAGCCATGTTTGCGCTGCAGCCGCATTGCGGCCGGCATGCAGAAGAAATGATTGCAATGGACGAGATCGATGCGCGGCTCGGCGTCGAGCGCTGTCGGAATGGGCGAGAGCCGCGCGCTTTCGACGAGAATCTTGGCGAAATTCCCATGTAGCCAGAGCCTGGCGGCTTGCAGGAAAGCGGGCTTCAGCACAGAGCCGAGCGGCATTCCCGAATAGAGCCGCGCGTCGGCCTCGATATCGCCGGTCGCCGCCGCATAGGATTTATGTGCGCGCGAGCCCTCGACGGCGCCTGGAGCGTCGGCGATGGCGAAGCTCAAAACGCGCGCGCCAAGGCTGCGGTAGGCGCGCGCCTGCGACACAAAGACCTGATGGCTGCCGCAAGAATGCCAGGCGGGGTGAACGAGAAGGACAGTCTTGCCGGCGAGCGGGTCGGACCGCTCGGGCAATTCGGGCGCGTCGCCGGGCGAAATTTGCGGATTTTGCCGGTCGGCTCCCATTGGAGCGCAATCTCCTTGTCATGACGCGTCGCGGCGCATCAATAGCGGGTCCTTGGCGAGAAGCAATGCGGCGGCGCGCCAGACATGCCCGGAGACCGCCTTCCCACAAAATGTCGCAGGGCTCCAGCGGCGCCTGATTTTACTTGGGCGCGGCGTTGCGCTATGGCCCAGACGCGACATTCACGCAAATTGCGAGCCGATGGACAAGCAGCTGACCGACCACATGCCTGAAGACACGCCCGCCGCCGCGCAGCGCCCGGCCGCGAAGGGCGTCGCCATCGTCGCCAACGACAAAATTTCCGATTGGCTCTTGCCTTTTCTCGAAAGCTATTTCGCGACAAGCGCCTCGATCCCGCTCTATCTCATTCCCTACGACGACAATCTGACGCTGACCCGCCGCGCGGCCGAGGTCTATGGCGTCCATCTCGTCACCGAGGATTCGCGCGAGCTCGACCAGCTCGCGAGCCGGCTCTATCCGCTGTTTCCGGGCCACCGGCGGCGCCTGCGCAAATTCATGGCGCTCGCTTTGCCGCTCGACGAAGTGCTCTACATGGACGTCGACACGATCCTCTTTCGCGACGTCGCCGAGCTTTTCGGCCGGCTCGAGCCCGGCACGGCCGATTTCATCATGGCTTCGACAAGCGAGGAATATGTCTACAACAAGAAGCGCGCCAAATATGACTTCCTGCGCGACGTGCGCCTGTTCAACGACGGCTTCTTCGTGACCTCGAACAAGATCCTGTCGCTGCAGCATTTCTACGAAGTGATCGACCGCGACGAAGCGATTTTCCACGACGTGCGCAAGCATGGCATGCTGTTCGCCCAGCCTTTGAGCAATTTCGTCACGCACCGGCGCGGGCTGAAGATCGCCTCGCTGACCGAACGCGTCCCGGGCGCGTCGGACGAAAGCTTCTACAAGGCGAAGGACGTCAGCTTCGACGCCGACGGGCTGCCGCTCGATGGCGCGAAAAACCGCATCTTCTTCGCCCACTGGGCGGGCGCGGTTTCGCTGCCGAGCCGTCGCGTGTTCGACGCCGCCTGGCTCGAATTTTCCAGGAAGGCGCATGCGCGCGTGAAAGGCTGACCGGAGCGCGTCATGCCGCGATTGCTCACCCTCTATCTCGCCAAGCGGATCGCGCTGACGGCGCTCTTGATCGAGGTCACGCTTTGCGTTCCGCTGGTCATGACCACCTTGTTCTCAGCCCTGCCCGCGGCGGCGGTGCGCGGCGGGCTTCTCGTGCCGGCGCTGCTCGGCACCATGCCGACCGTGCTCTATCTCGCCCTGCCGATGGCGGTCGGGGTCGCCGTCGCGCTCGAATTCAGCCGCATGTCGTCCGACGGCCTCATCGCCGTCTTCTATTCGCTGCGCCTTTCCGCCTTGTCCTTATGCCTTCCCGTGTTCCTCGTCGCGGCGACAGCCGTGGGAATGGGCTACTGGCTCTCGTCCTATTTCGCGCCCGCCTATGTCGGACAAATGCATGACGTCCTTCATGTAATCCGCAACTCGCTCAATCACCGGATGCTGGAGCCGGGCCGCTTCTACACTTTCGATAAAGGCGCGCGGACGCTCTATTTCCAGCGTTGGAAGTCGGCCGACGTCGCAAGCTCCATGTTCATCCATCAGTTCTCGGCCGAGAAGAACGAAGAGCAGGTCATCAACGCCGAGGAGGCGGAGTTCCGCCGCAACCAGCAAGGCGTGGTGATCGTCCTCAATCACGGCTCTATCGAGACGCTTCCGACCGGCGGCTCATCGATTCGCAATGCAAATTTCGATCAATACGCGGTCCCCGTCGACATGCAGGGCGCCGGCGCCCTGCCGCAACGGGACTGGCGCGGCGTTTTCGAACTGCCTTTCGGCGAATTTTTCGCCGCCATCCCGATCGAGGCCTGGGACCCGCGCGGCTATGCGGAGTGGATGAGCGAAGCGACGAAACGCTGCGCCATTCCCCTGCTCGCCCTGACCCACGCCTTTTTCGCGCTCGGCCTCGTTTTGACCGTCTCGGCCGCGACCGGGCGCGGCTCGGCGGCGACGGCGGCGACCATCCTTGCGATTCCTGCCGCTCACATCGCGGTCCTCGTCGGCTCAGAATCGATGGTGCGCCAGAATCCGCATCTCGTCGTCCTCGTCGCCCTGGCAATCGCGCTGGAGTTCGCGGCGGGGCTCGTCATGATCTCGCGCCAATGCATTCGGTTTCCGAAGGTCGACGCCGCGGCGCACGAAGCCGCGCCTTTTCCGGCTTAGAGCATGTTCCGAAAAAGTTGACTGAGCCTTGTTGACCTTGCGCGATTTCTTGTCGACCGGATGATCCATCCGGTCGGAAAGCGCGCTGGCGTCGATCCAAATTCATCGTGATCTATGGCGCCGGAAACAGCGCGCTGGTCTTGCCCGTCAGCCGGTAGCAGAGGAGCCCTATCCATTCGCGCAGGCTGTAGTCGATCATCGGGGCACGCTCCGAAGCCGGAACAAGAACGGCCCAGTCCCGATCGTCGCCGAAGGTGCGGTAGGCGACCGGGTAAGGGATCACGTCAAAGCCGAGACGCCGAAAGATCCCCACCGAGCGCGGCATGTGCCAGGCGGATGTGACGAGGAGCCATGTCTGCCCCGGTTTCGGCTGCAGGAGGTCCCGCGTGAACAGCGCGTTCTCCCAGGTGTTGCGCGATCGTCCCTCAAAGCTCATGCGCCCTTCCGGACCGCCGAGCGCAAGCCAGAACCGCCGGGCCCCTTTCGCCTCCGAGGCGTCCTGATCGAAAAGATTGCCCGAGCCTCCCGAGAAGATGAGCCGCGCGCTCGGATAACGCCGCGCGAGCTCCAGCCCGGCGATCAGCCGCGCGCCTTCGCCATTGATGATCGGCTGTCCGCGCGCCTCGGTCTTGCGCTCTTCGAGACCGCCGCCGAGGACGATGATTCCCGTCGGCGCTGGAAGGTCGGCCGGAGGCGGCGGAAAGCGGTTCTCGAGCGGCCGCAGCAACGCGGCGCTGAGCGGAGTGAGAAAAAGAGCGAAAAGAGCGACCGCCGAAGCCGCCGCGAGCCGCCGCCCGGTCCGCGCCCAACGCGTGAAAAGAAGAGCGGCGCCGATGCAGGCGAGGAGCACAAGAAAAGTGAGCGGCTCGGCAATGAGCCAGAAGATCTTCGAGACGGTGAAGAACATGGCGCGTCACTCGTCGTCGCGTCGCGGGAGCGAATCCTCGGCCGCCTCGTCGGTCGGGACAGCATAGACGCCGCCGAGCCAGCGGGAGAGATCGACGTCCGCGCAGCGCTTCGAGCAGAACGGCTGCATCGCCGCGACGGAAGGTTTGCCGCAGATCGGGCAGCCCCGCTGAGACGCTTCGGATTTAAGCGCCTTCCTTGCCGCGCGTTCGGTCGTCGTGCAGCCGTCGCCTTCGCGGCCTCTCATTGGCGCGATCTTCCTTGTCGGCGCGGTCACGGGCGATTGAGCCAAGCGACATGGGCCGGATAGCCCTCGCCGACGAGAAGCGCCATCGTCTCGTAAAGCGGCAGTCCGACCACGGCCGAATAAGAACCGACGAGCTTCAGCGCAAAGGCGCCCGCAAGACCCTGGATCGCATAGCCGCCGGCCTTGCCGCGCCATTCGCCGGAGTCGAGATAAGCCTCGATTTCGGCCGACGACAGGCGCTTGAAACGCAGCCGCGTCTCGACCAGTTTCTGACGCTGCCGTCCTTTCGGCGTCACGAGGCAGACGGCGGTATGCACGCGATGCGCGCGGCCGGACAGGAGGCGCAGGCATTGCGCCGCCTCCGCGACGATCTCGCATTTCGGCAGAATCCGCCGTCCGACGCTGACGACGGTGTCGGCGCCGATAACATAGCCTTGAGCGAGTTCCGGCCTTCCCGCCGCGATCTTCGCCGCCGCCTGCGTCTTCTCTCTCGCAAGCCGCACGGCGAGAGTCCGCGGCAATTCGTTCTTCTGCGGGGTTTCGTCGAGATCGCAGGGCAGCAAGGCGTCGGGCTCGAGGCCGATCTGCTGCAAAAGCTCGAGCCGGCGCGGCGACGCCGACGCAAGCACCAGCCTCGGGCGCCAGCCCTCGCCGGGGGCGGAGGCGTCCACGCGATGGTCTTCCATGCGGGCCTCGGGGGCCAAATCTTCGTCCGCCAAAGTCTCAGCGCCGCCGGTCACGGCACCCCCTCCGGCGGTTTCCCGCGCCGCTCCGTCTGCGCGATCTCAAGACGCGCTCATTTGAAGCGATAGGTAATGCGGCCCTTCGACAGATCGTAGGGCGTCATTTCGACGAGGACCTTGTCGCCGGTCAGCACGCGAATGCGGTTCTTGCGCATCTTCCCTGCCGTATGGGCGATAATCTCATGCTCATTCTCGAGCTGCACCCGGAATGTGGCATTCGGCAGCAGTTCTACGACGACCCCAGGAAATTCAAGTAATTCTTCCTTCGACATCGGTTTCCTTATGATTGAACGCCGGGTCGCCGCGGCGTCCGGCGGCCATGGCTCGCGAGCGCTGCCCCATAAAAGGAGCCCGGCAAAGGCCTAAAGAAGTCCGGCCAGAATTCCGCCAAGCAAGTCGGCGGGACCCTAATCGAGAACTCCGCATTTGTGAACAGGCGCTTTGGCGCCGGCCGGATGCGTCATAAAACGCCGGCGGGAACCGACAAAGCCTTTTTCGCAGCATCCGCCGCCTCATAGGCTTTGAAACGTCGAATGGCGAAAGGAATTGTCGCAAGATAAGCGAGCGACAGGAAGATCAACATCTCCATCGGGAAGGTCGCGACGAGCAGAAGCGCTGCGACGACGCCGAACAAGACCACGATGACATATTCGCGCGGCACGCGGCCGATCTTCTTGCCGGAGAAATGCGGAATGCGGCTCGCCATCAAAAATGCGACGATCAGCACATAGACAATATAGACCAAGGCCATCCAGCGCGCATTCGGCGCGCTGAAGATCGAAAGATTGAGGTAGAGCGGCAGCAGACTAACGATCGCGCCTGCCGGCGCCGGCATGCCGGTGAAGAAATGGGCGTGCCATGGCGGACGGTCCGGCTCTTCGCTCATGACGTTGAAACGCGCAAGGCGCAAGGCCGCGGCAATGGCGAAGACGAGCGCGGCAAACCAGCCGAGGCTCTTGATCTCGTGCAGGCCCCAGAAATACAGGATCAGCGCCGGAGCGACGCCGAAATCGACGAAGTCGGCGAGCGAATCGAGCTCCGCGCCGAAGCGCGTCGCGCCGCGCAGCGCCCGCGCGATGCGTCCATCGAGCCCGTCGAGAATGGCGGCGACGATGACGGCGAGGACCGCGATCTCGAGCTGGCCTTCGATCGCGAAGCGAATCGCCGTCAGTCCCATGCAGAGCGCGAGCAGGGTCACAAGATTGGGCAGGATGATCCGGATGGGGACGGCGCGGAAGCGCCGCCTTGGCGGCGGCAAGGGGCCGAAGGCGTCGAACCGGCGGTCGTCGCGCGGCGATCGCGCCTCGCCGCCGGCGTCGCGGTGAGCCTCATCCCGCTCGTGCGCTCCGGGACGAAAAGGAGCCTCGGACGGGCGATCGGCAGAATGATCGGAAGCGCGGTCGAGAGGGCGATGCATGGGCGCCAACATAGGCGCGACGCCTCATCGCGGCAAGATATGCAGCAAAGGCGCAAGGCGTCGGCGGCGTCAGCCTAGACCGAAGCGCAGGCGCAGGCGCCGCGCGACCTCCGCCCCGCGACGCCTGATCCGAACGGCGAAAGCCCAGGCCTGCGTCGCTTTCGCCCAGGCGATCAGGCGGTCGCGGAAGCCGACGAGCCAATCCATCAGTCGGGCGAACCATAAGATGGTGCGAAGCTTCGTCCGGCCCGCGCTATAGATGCGCTCGACGATGACGAAGCTGACGAGATAGGCGAGGACGAAAACAACGAGCCCCACGATGACATGCCCCGTCGCAAAGAGGATCAGGGCGTAGAGCTTGGCCGGCTCGGCGAGGGCGAAAGGCGCGGCGAGAAGGGCCAATATCGCATATGGCGGCAAGCTTGCGACAAAGTCCTCCAGGCGGATGACGAAGCGCAGCTGCGCGAGCCAGCGCAGGAGCGGCCGGAAGAGCGGCGCGACCAGCGCGTCGAGGGCGAGATAGAAAATGATGAGCGCTTCGGCGCTGCGCAGGAGAATGCGGCGCAGGATTTGCGCCATGCTGGATGGGGCGAGCGGCATTTTCGTCGTAGATCCGGGGTCGAGTGAAAAACCATTTGCGCCAGGGACTAGCGCGTTTCGCTTAAAGCTGAGTTTCCCCAACTCGCTCCCGGCGACAAGGTCCGGAAAATACGCATCCGAGGCACGTCGCTCGCGGCGGAGGGACATCCGATCGCGCTCACGTCCCGGCGAGACTCGCCATGAGCCGTTCGATCATCATGCGGGCTGACGCCGCGGCCTCCGGTCCGCAGAAGGGCTGCGAGGCGAAGTCAACCCAGGAGAGGAGGTCGGCCATTTGCGCGGCCTCCTCCCATTCCTCGGGAAGCTCTCCTCCCGCCGCTCGGTAGCCTGCGCAGACGGCGTCGATAAAGGTGGGGTCGTCGCCAAGCGGCGGCCGCAAAAGATGACCGAGATCGAAAGACGGCCCGCCCGCGAAGGCGAACTCCCAATCGAGAATGGCGGTAATTTTCGCGTCGGCGCGCCGGCGCATGAGAATATTAGAAGCGTCGAAATCCGCGTGCGTCAGCGTCGGCCGCCTCGCCCAGTCCGAGCACAGGACATGACCCTTGCGCGCGACGAAGGACGGGAGCCTCTCCGCCACAGCGCCAAGACGTTCGCGCGCCGCGCCCGCATCGAGACAGTGATCGAGCCAGGCGATCTGTCCTTCAACGTCCATGTCGAAATCGCCTCGCGGAACGAGATCCGCGCCGAAAAATCCCTGCCGCTCGAAGACCACGGCGTGGATCCCGGCAAGGCTTTCGCCGACTTGCGCGCCGAGACGGGCGTGCCAGGCGGCCGGAAGCCGCCGCGTGACAGCGCCGAGATCGTCCCCCTCGATCCATCGCATGAAAGCATAAGGCAACCCAAACTCGGGATCGGCGGCGCCGCTCGCAAGGATCGCCGGAACCGGCAGCCGGCCCGCAAAAAAAGCAAGGAGCGCGATCTCCTTTTGCGCATGCTCCAGGCCGCGCCGCCAATAGCGAAGCAAGGCTGCGGGGGGAGCCGACGGGCCGGCGAGCTCGATCCTGAAGTTGGCGTTGACGAGGCCGCCCCGGACGGGCGCGATCGCCGTCACGCGGACGTCGCCGAGAGCGGTTTTGGCCAGCGCCTCGATGCTGGAACGGCGCGGCGCCAGCGCCGCCTGCACAGGCCGCCAAGTCTCGCGCGAGATCTCGCGCCAAGTCTTCTCGCGCGAGGCCTCGCGCCAAGTCTCCTCGCGCAAGGGCTATCTCTATTTCTGCCTCGGCTTGCGGCCGGCGTAGGGATTGTCGCTGGTCTTCTTCGACAGGCGGATCGGCACTCCGGGCAGCTCGAACGTCTGGCGCAGTCCGTTGACGAGATAGCGCTCATAGCTCGCGGGCAAGGCGTCGAGCTGATTGCCGAAGAGAATAAAATAGGGAGGCCGGGCGCGAAGCTGCGTGATGTAGCGGATCTTGATGCGCCGGCCGGACACAGCGGGCGGCGGGCTTTGCTCCAGCGCCCCGGCGAGCCAGCGGTTGAGGCGCGCCGTCGCGATGCGCTTGTTCCAGATCTCATGGACGCGGAAGATGGCGTCGAAGAGCTTTTCGACGCCTTCGCCATTCTGGCCCGAGAGCGCGACGACAGGCGCGCCCTTCACCTGCGGCAACAGTCGCGCCGCCTCCTCGCGCAGCTCCGAGAGCTTCGCGCCCTGGCGTTCGATGAGGTCCCATTTGTTGAGGCCGATGACGAGCGCCCTGCCCTCGCGCTCGACGAGATCGGCAAGCGTCAGATCCTGCTTTTCGAAGGGAATGGTCGCATCGAGAAGCAGCACCACGACTTCGGCGAATTTGGCGGCGCGCAAGGCGTCATGGCCGGCGAGCTTTTCGAGCTTGTCCTCGACCTTTGCGCGGCGGCGCAGGCCCGCCGTGTCGAACATCTTGATCTTGCGTCCACGCGATTCGAAATCGACGCCGATCGTATCGCGCGTCAAGCCGGGCTCCGGCCCGGTGAGCAGCCGGTCCTGCCCGACGATCGTGTTCAGCAATGTCGATTTGCCGGCGTTCGGGCGGCCGATGATCGCGATGCGCAGCGGCTTCGAGACGTCGAGCTCCGAGCCGTCCTCGTCATCGCCGAGGATCAGCCTCTCCTCTTTCTCATCGTCCTCGACCGGCAGCTCGGTCTCGGCCGGAAGCGCCTCGCGGATCGCGGCGTAAAGCTCGGCGAAGCCGTCGCCATGCTCGGCCGAAAGGGGCACCGGATCGCCAAGCCCGAGGTCGTAGCCCTCGACGGCGCCTGCCTCGCCGAGGCGCCCTTCCGCCTTGTTGGCGATCAGGATCAGGGGCTTGTCGGCGCGGCGGACGAGATTGGCGAAGAAACGGTCGTCGGGGGTGAGGCCAGCCCGGGAATCGAAGACGAAGAAGATCGCGTCGGCGGCTTCGATCGCCATTTCGGTCTGCGCCCGCATGCGGCCCGGCAGCGACGCTTCGGAGCCCTCCTCGAGCCCCGCCGTGTCGATGATCTTGAAGGCGAGGTCGCCGAGCTGCGCCTCGCCCTCCCGGCGGTCGCGCGTGACGCCCGGCCGGTCGTCGACGAGCGCGAGCTTCTTGCCGACCAGCCGGTTGAACAGCGTGGATTTGCCAACGTTCGGCCGCCCGATGATCACGATCGTAAACATTATTTGGGCGCTTCGTCGGCTGTCGCTGGAGGGGGCGCTCGCTCAGCCGCCGCCCCGGCGGGCGCTTCTGCGGCCGGCGCGGCTTCGTCCGGGGCTTTCGCTGCGGCGGGCGCTTCTTCTGCCGCAGGCGCCTCGGCAGCCGGTGATTGAGGCGCTGCCTTGGGAGCGGCCTCCGCAGGTTTTTCCGCAGGCGCCTCGGTCAAGGGCGGCGCCATCGAAGGCGCGGCCGCGGCTGGACCCTGTTCGGCCGGCGCCTTGCCGGCCTGCACGAGCCCGAGCAAAGCTTCCGCCCGCTGGCGCAGCGCGGCCGGCGCGCGGGCGTCAGCAATGATCATGTCGAGCCAGCGTCCGGCCGCCTCGACGTCATTGCGCCGGAAGGCCGCAAGCGCCAGCAGTTCACGGATCGTATTGCGATAAGGGAAATTCGGCGCCGAGAGCGCTCCATATTTCTGCTCGAAGACCTGCGGATCCTCGCTGTCAACCCGCAAGATCGCCGCCCGCGTCTGCGCCATATCCTTGAACGCCTGCGGATAATTGGGCGCCGCGACGAGCGCGTCATAGGCTTGCGCCGCGGCCGGCCGGTCGCGGATCGCCAATTCGTCGACAGCGCGCAGGCGCGCGAGCGTCGCATAGCCTTTCGGCCCGGTGCGGCCTATGTCTTCGAAGGCCGCCTGCGCCTCGGCCGGTTTGCCGTCGGTCGCAAGCTGCAGCGCCGCTTCATAGCGCGCGCCTGCCGCTTCCGCCGCCGCGAGGCTGAAATGCCGGTAGACGCGATATCCCGCCGTCGCGGCGATGATCAGCACGGCCGCGACGATGAACCAGAGTTGATAGGTCTTCCAGATCTTGACCAGTTGCTCGCGGCGGTAGTCCTCATCAACTTCGCGGAAAAAATCGGTCATGGGCGTCCTGTCGATCCTGGGGCGTGAACCCCGCCAGCTAGCACGGACGCGCGGGAAAGGCGACCATCTCGTGACGTGGAGCGCAGGCGGCATCCGGCGTGACTCGGCCCGACTTGCCTCCTGCAATCAAGTCCCCATATCCGCGGGGCGAACTTTGGCTTCGGCTCACGCCGGCCTCGCTCTGACCGAAGGGATCTTATGACAGCGATCAACGCCGCGGCCTCCGGCCGCTTTGTTCTCGGCGACGTCACCATCAATCGCCTCGGCTTCGGCGCCATGCGGGTTACCGGCAAGGGCGTCTGGGGCGAGCCGGCTGACCGGGCCGAAAGCCTCAAAACACTGCGTCGCCTGCCCGAGCTCGGCGTCAATTTCATCGACACAGCCGACAGCTACGGGCCTTTTGTCAGCGAGAAGCTGATCGCTGAGGCGCTTTACCCCTATGACGGGCTTTTGATCGCGACCAAGGGCGGCCTCGCCCGCCTTGGCCCCGAGATTTGGGCGCCGCTCGGGCGCCCCGAATATCTGCGCCAATGCGTGCTGATGAGCTTGCGCCGCCTGAAACTCGACCGGATCGACCTCTGGCAGTTGCATCGCGTCGATCCAAAAGTCCCGCGCGACGAGCAATTCGGCGTGATCCGTGACATGCAGAGAGAGGGCCTCATCCGCCACGCCGGGCTGAGCGAGGTCGGCGTCGAGGATATCGAAGCAGCGCAGAAATTCTTCCCCGTGATCTCCGTTCAGAACCGCTACAATCTCGTCGATCGCGCCAGCGAGGCTGTCCTCGAGCATTGCGCCGGAGCGGGGATCGGCTTCATCCCCTGGTATCCGCTCGCCGCGGGAAACCTCGCGCGGCCCGGCGCCGTTCTCGACGGCATCGCGCGGAGCCAGGGCGCGACGCCAAGCCAGATCGCCCTCGCCTGGGTCTTGAAGCGCAGCCCCGTGATGCTGCCGATTCCCGGCACCGGCAGCGTCAGGCATCTCGAGGAAAATGTCGCCGCTGCGTCCGTCTCGCTCACCGACGAGGAGTTCAAAGCGCTCGATGAGCAGGGGCGAGCGGCCGCATAGGGCCGACATCGGGAGGACGATCGAATGACCATTTCAATGTATGACGTGACGGTTCCGGCCTTCGTGCGGGCATTCTCCAATTTGTCGGCGCTCCTCGCCAAGGCGGAGGCTCATGCGCAAGCGCAAGGGCTCGATCCCAATACTTTCCTCGACGCGCGGCTTGCGCCCGATATGGGTTCGCTGATCTTTCAAATCCAACGCGCGAGCGACACGGCGAAAGGCTGCGTCGTCCGCCTCGGCGCGGCCGAAAACGCAAGCTTCCCCGATACGGAGACGAGCTTTTCCGATCTCGTGGCGCGGATCTCAGCGACGCTCGCGCTTCTCGGCAAGGTCGACCGCGGCGCCCTCGACGGCGCCGAAACGCGGCAGGTGGAGCTAAAGCTGCGCGACCGCACGGTGACCTTTGCAGGACTGGCCTATGTCACTGAATTCGTCCTGCCGAATTTCTATTTCCACGTCGCGACAGCCTATGATCTTCTCCGTCACAAGGGGCTCCAAATCGGCAAGTCCGATTACCTCGGTCCCTTGGGATAGCGCGTGCGCGGCGGTCTGCGCCGCCACGTCTCCGTCAGCACGGGAGACGGCGCGACGGAGAGCATCGTCCAGGACAAGGATCGGCAACGGGCGCTGGCGGCAATCCCACGGCCTCGACAAAGAGACTTGAACTATGATCTGACGGGAACAGCTTGATATCGCGCGCGCGATATCTCCCGGACGGATTGTGATGCAGGTTCGCCATCTTTCCTATTTCGTCACGCTTGCGAGGGAGCGCCACTTCGCACGCGCGGCGGAGGCCTGCAATGTAGCGCAGCCAACGCTCTCCGCAGCGATCCGCACGCTCGAGGCCGATCTCGACGTCCGCCTCGTCATTCGCAACCATCGCTTCGTCGGCTTGACGCCGGAAGGTGAAAAGCTCCTCGCCTGGGGCCGCCAGATACTGACCGACTATACGGGCCTGCGCGATGATCTGACGGGACTGCGGCGCGGGCTCAAAGGCGTCCTTCGCCTCGGCGTTATCCCCGCCGCAATGCCAGCGATCTCCTTCCTCACAGCGCGTTTTTCGGCGGCCCATCCGGCGGCCAAAGTCGAAATCCAGTCGCTGACCTCTCGCGCCATCCAAAGAGCCCTTAACGCCTTCGAGATCGACGGCGGCGTCACTTATCTTGACAATGAGCCTCTCGAAAATGTCCGAGGCACGCCGCTCTATCGCGAGCGATATGTGTTCGTCGTCAGCCGCAGCCACAGGCTTGCGGGGTGCAGTACGATCGCCTGGGCCGAGGCCGCCGGCGAGCGCCTTTGCCTGCTCAGCGAAGACATGCAGAACCGGCGCATTCTCGACAAGCTCGCGGCCTCGATCGGCGTCGCCATCAAGCCAATGGTGGTGAGCAATTCATTCCTTGGCGTGTGCTCGCATCTGCGCCATGGCGAATGGTCTGGGATCGTGCCGCATAATTTCTTCTACGTGTTCGGCGCGGCGCCGTATCTCATGGCGATCGACCTCGTCGATCCGGTTCACACCCAGTCGGTCGGCCTTGTGCTCTCCGACCGCGATCCGCCCTCGCCCATGGCGGCCGCGCTTCTCGCGGTCGTTCGGGATTTTGATCTAGAAGCGGAGCTGGAAAGGGCAAGCCGGCCCGTCTGATCAAAGACTCCTATCAAACCTTTTGGAGTTTTCATTGGCTTTTTGCCAGACGCTGGGCAAATCTGCACACCATTCGGCGCGGGTTCTATAGATTAACGCACTAGCTCCCGGCCGAATGAGGAAACGCCTACAGCTACAGTTTTCGATTTAGAACAGTTCACGATCAAAGGTTCAGGTTCTAATCTGCACTGCTGCAGTCTGTTATCTTGAATGATCGGGCTATTTCTTCGGCCGATCACGATGATTTTGCCTGGACACATTCAAAATCACGAAAGTGATCGCATCTTGAAATGAACAGCGGGATTTGGAGCGACCGGCTTTCCGTTTGTCGCGTCCCGCTTGAGCCCAAGGCAAGGAGAGGAACTCATGGCAAAAGTGGTATGCGTTCTCTATGACGATCCGGTCGACGGATATCCAAAATCCTATGCAAGGGACGATCTGCCGAGAATCGACCACTATCCGGGCGGCCAGACGCTGCCGACGCCGAAAGCAATCGACTTTCAGCCGGGCGCGCTCCTTGGCAGCGTCACCGGCGAGCTCGGCCTTCGCAAATATCTCGAGTCACTCGGCCATACGCTCATCGTGACCTCGAGCAAGGACGGCCCCGACTCGGTTCTAGAACGTGAGCTTGCCGACGCTGAGGTCGTCATCTCGCAGCCCTTCTGGCCGGCCTATCTGACCGCCGAGCGCTTCGCCAAGGCCCCGAAGCTGAAGCTCTACGTGACCGCCGGGATCGGCTCCGACCATGTCGATCTGCAAGCGGCGATGGAGCGCGGCGTCACGGTCGCGGAAGTCACCTATAGCAACTCGATCAGCGTCGCTGAGCATGTCGTCATGATGATCCTCGGCCTCGTGCGCAATTACATCCCCTCCTATCAGTGGGTGATGCAAGGCGGCTGGAACATCGCCGACTGCGTCACGCGCTCCTATGACGTGGAAGGCATGCACGTGGGCACGGTTGCCGCCGGACGCATCGGCTTGGCTGTTCTCAAACGGCTCAAGCCATTCGACATGCGCCTTCACTACACTGACCGTCACCGCTTGCCCGAGTCCGTCGAAAAGGAGCTGGGTCTCACCTGGCACGAGACGCGCGAGGATATGTACAAGGTGTGCGACGTCGTCACGCTCAATTGCCCGCTTCACCCGGAGACGGAGCATATGATCAACGACGAGACGCTGAAGCTCTTCAAGCGCGGCGCCTATCTGGTAAATACCGCGCGCGGCAAGCTCTGCGACCGCGACGCGATCGTTCGGGCGCTCGAAAGCGGCCAGCTTGCGGGCTACGCCGGCGACGTCTGGTTCCCCCAGCCGGCGCCGAAGGATCATCCGTGGCGCAGCATGCCGCATCACGGCATGACGCCCCACATCTCCGGCAGCTCGCTCTCGGCCCAGGCCCGTTATGCGGCGGGCACGCGGGAGATCCTTGAATGCTGGTTCGAGGGCCGCCCGATCCGCGAGGAATATCTGATCGTCGACGGCGGCAAGCTCGCCGGCGCCGGCGCGCATTCCTACAGCGCCGGCGACGCCACCAAAGGCTCGGAAGAGGCCGCGAGATTCTCGAAGGCCAGCTGACGCCGCGAGAGGCGGCGCCCTGCGCCGCCTCCTTTTCGTCCCCCGCGGATATGATCTCCAGTTCCGGCTTAGCCCCAATACGGTTCAATTAGCGATCGGTTAACCATCTGCTAACCCTGTTTTGGCAGCCTGCTGAGGTGTGGATCAGCAGGCTGGGGGCATGGCACGGACAGCGGCGCTAGGCCAGCCGCTCCCGCCTCTTCTCGCCGTAGAGAGACGGTCCGGGGGCGACCGCCCCCTCTTCGGACGCGTGTAGGCCAGAAATGAGAAAGGGAAGGGGATATAGAGGCGCCCGAAATGCGTCCGGCTGCTCACATAGTGCTTGCAGGGACGCCGCAAAGCGGAAGCTGCGACAAGCACCAATGAAAATAAACTAGTGTTTATATGGACTTACATGGTGAGCGCGATGGGATTCGAACCCATGACCCTCTGATTAAAAGTCAGATGCTCTACCGACTGAGCTACGCGCTCTCGCATAGGAAAGCATGGGTCACCTAGCCTTATCGGCACGCGCCGTCAATATCGCGAGCAAAACGCCCCCCGGCCAGCTGCGGTCACGATTGCGCGAAATGCGCGAATATGCAAAGCGCGCCGAAAGCGACGGCGGCGATCACGGTCGTCCAGACGGCCTTGGCGAGGAGATGAGGCGCGATTGGAGCGCCAGGATCCGTGCCTTTGACCACATCGCCCGATTCCTGCTGCGATTTGACGCCGAAGGGAAGCACGGCGAAGAGGACGATGAACCAGGTGACGAAAAAGATCGCCGCGGACATCGGTGTTGAAAATGGCATCTCGTCCTCGGGCCGAAAGATCCAGAAGCAAAAGATCGAGGAGCCGTTGCGCGTCTCGGCCATTCGACGGACAGTGGCGGCGACCGGCGCCCGATCACGATATAGGCCGAACCCGCGCTTCAGACAAACTTGCAGCGGCGCGCTTGACGCCCGTCTAACACGCGTCCTGTGCAAAAGAGGCGGCCCCGCCCGCGTGCGCCGTCTCTTCGATTGCCCGCCACACGCCGGGATCACATGATTGTGGCGGGCGGCGAACCCTTTTTGATTCGCGGCCAACCCGTCATTTCAAGGATCTTCATATATGCGCCGTCGCTTTTCGGGCGCGGCCGCTATTGCGGTCGTGCTTCAGTTCCTCGTGCTTCCCTTGTCTGTCCAAGCCTATGAAGTCCAACAATCCCAACCCGGCCCGGCCGCGTTTTGGCAGGATCCCGGCGATCTCTCGGGACGTCCGCGGGCGGAAGCGCCGCCGCGCGAGCTCGTGCCCTACGACGGGCGCTACTCCCCCGGCACGATCGTGATCTCCAATCAGGAGCGGCGTCTTTACTACATTCTTCCCGGAAATCAGGCCATGCGCTATGGCGTCGGCGTGGGCCGCCCAGGCTTCACCTGGACGGGCGCAAGAACCGTCGCGATGAAAAAGGAATGGCCATCCTGGCGACCGCCGGCGCAAATGCTGCGCCGCCGTCCTGATCTGCCGAGATTCATGGAAGGCGGCCCGGACAATCCGCTCGGCGCGCGCGCCATGTATCTTGGCGGCACGCTCTACAGGATCCACGGCTCGAACGAGCCGCACACGATCGGGCAGGCCGTGTCGTCCGGCTGCATCCGCATGACGAACGAGGACGTCATCGACCTCTATGAGCGTGTCAAGATCGGGACGCGCGTCGTCGTCCAATAAGCCTCGCGCTGGCGGAACGTCGTCGGTCCTTCGAGACGGGCGAAAGACGGGATTGGCGTCACGCTTGGCCGGGCCGGTCCCGATCAAGCCCCTTGGCTTTGAGCTCCGCCTCATAGGCCGCCCATTTCTCCGCAAAATGGGCGCCGAGGTCGTAAAGGTAATCCCAGGTGAAAATGCCTGTCGAATGCATGTCGTCGAAGCTGAGCTGCACCGCATAGGCGCCGACCTGCTCGACGCCAATGATGGCGCATAGGCGTTTTCCTCCGATCGTCACGCGATCCTCAGCTCGATGGCCCTGCACCTCCGCGCTGGGACTCATGACGCGCAGATACTCCGCGGCGAGCGCGAACTCGGCCCCGTCCTCGAATTTGACGCCGAGAACGCGGCCGCCCGGCCTCAGGCGCAGTTCGGTCGGCCAATGATCCTCTTTTTTCATGGACACGCTGCTTTCAGCTCAACTCTTTTGACGCAATCAAGTTTTGTTCGGATCTTGCCCCCATTTTCGCTTTGGAATAGGCATAAGGACAAGCATGTCAATCATAACCAAAATTTCAAAAGCGGACGCTGGAAGCCCTTCAGGGAGCCCGACTCTCGTCGATCCGTTCGGACGAGTGATCACCTACGTCCGGGTCTCGGTCACGGACCGTTGCGACATGCGTTGCGTCTACTGCATGTCTGAAGACATGAATTTCCTGCCGAAGAGCGACGTCCTCACACTGGAAGAACTCGACCGGCTCTGCTCCGCTTTCGTTCGGCGTGGCGTGAGCAAGCTTCGGATCACGGGCGGCGAGCCTCTCGTCCGGCGCGGAATCATGTCCTTTTTCCGCTCGCTTTCGCGTCACCTCGAATCCGGCGCGCTGAAGGAGCTCACGCTGACCACCAACGGGTCTCAACTCGAGACGCACGCGGTCGAGCTCGCCGCGCTTGGCGTTCGCCGGCTCAATATATCGCTCGACACGCTGGAGCCGGTCAAATTCCGGGCCATCACGCGCTGGGGCGATCTCGCCAAGGTCATGCGCGGCGTCGCCGCCGCCCAAGACGCGGGCATGGCGGTCAAGATCAATATGGTCGCGATGAACGGCGTGAACGATATCGAAATTCCGCGCATGCTCGAATGGGCGCATGGCCGCGGCATGGATCTGACCTTGATCGAGGTCATGCCGCTCGGCAAGATCGAAGCCGAACGCGCCGACCAGTTCCTCCCTTTGAGCCTCGTCGAGCGGCAGCTGTCCGAGCGCTATTCCCTGCAGCCGATTGACTACAAGACCGGCGGTCCTGCCCGCTATGTTCGCGTCGCCGAAACGGGCGGACGCCTCGGCTTCATCACCCCGCATACGCATAATTTCTGCGAAAGCTGCAATCGCGTGCGGATCACCTGCACGGGAACGCTGTTCATGTGCCTCGGACAGGAAGATGCAGCGGATTTGCGGGCGCCCCTGCGCGTGTCGCAATCGGATGACCTTCTCGATAAAGCCATTGAGGACGCCATTGCGCGCAAACCCAAAGGACACGACTTCGTGATCGGACGTCGCGGCGCCGCCCCAGCGGTAACGCGCCACATGAGCGTTACCGGCGGATAGGCGCGCGCCTCGAGGCGAACTCCCCTTGGTCCAGATCGACGGCGGCGCCCCGATTGAGCGCGCCTTTGCTGGGCCGTTTCGCTGGGAAGAAGCCTCAGGCCGCAGCCTCGGCTTCGGCTTCCCGACGCACGAAATCGAGAAGAAGCGAGAGCCGCTCCAGCCGCGCGGTCTTGGCGAGGGTGATCAACTCAGACGCCATTTGCGCAAGATACTCCGCAGTCTCGGCCGGGCTCGCGTCGATCGCCCGCTCGAAACCGAATTCGCCGGAATAGGCGGCAGCGGCTTTTTTCACGTCATTGCGTTGCTTGCTCATCGCCCTAGCCCTCTTCTGAGAATGCCGTTTCTCTTTCAGCTTCTGATCGGGTGCCTCGACGGCTCGCTCCAGCGCCGATAAATGTACTGTACATAACGCACAGCGCATTGCAACACAAAACGTACAATCTTGCAGGTTTTTGCGACTCGTGCTGGAAAGCTTGGCATGTCGCGGCGGCGACTCGCCATGGTCCCGGCACGTGCCCTCGAGGAAACATTCAGCTCTCGCGAAATGGAGTTTGGAGACGCCCGAACCCCGAAGCCGACCGCGGCTGCTGACGGCGGGAACCGGGTCTGACCCGAATCGACTTTGATGCGCGGTCCCCTGGGAGGCTGTTCGATCTTGCCGGCCGCGCGCTCCGCTACCTCAAACGGCGCGGCGCCTTTTCGAGCAAATTCCATTCGCCCGCCCGGATGTTGCCGAACACCTTGCAGGCCCATTCGATCTGGACGTTCAGGATCGGGCTGGCATTGTGACTCACGAGATCGAACCGGTCCTTGGCGACGCGGCGGATGGTCTTGAGATAGCGCCGGCCGTCAGTCAGGCGAACGGCGGCCTCCCATCCATCCGCCTCGCTGCGCGTCTGCGCCACTTTCCAGCAGATGACGATGTCGCCCGGATCGTATCGCGGCCACATGCTGTCGCCGACAATCTCGAAAGCGACCGCTCCAGCGGGAATCGGATAGGGAATTTCGATCTCGGCGAAGCCTTCCGGCGGCTCCTGCTCGAAATCGGCGTCGATCACCGCGCCTGCCCCGATTCGTCCGACGAGCCGAACAATATTTTTCGGCTGAGGCGCCGCCTCGGCCTCCCCCTCGCCGGTCAAGATCCAGGCGGCGCTCGCGTTGAACGCCTTGGCGTAACGCTCGACAATCGGAAGGCGGAGGCCGCGCTCGCCATTTTCATGGCTGCGATAGGTGTTTTCGTTCCAGCCGAAGGTCCGCGCCGCGTCGGTCGCATTGTCGAAACCGGCGTTGCGGCGGGCCGCCGCGAGGCGTTCATGAGGCTCATCCATAGGTTGAATATAACAAAACGTATTGTACGTTTCTAGGCCGATCGCCAATCGCTTTTCGCCCGCCCCCAGCCTCGCGCAAGCTCCTCCGCTCTATTTGACGCCGTCATAGGTCGTGGGATCGGAGTTGCCGGTCACGACGTATATGTTCCCGGCAAGGTCGGAGGCCGGTCCGGCGCCGGACATCCAGATCGACGACAAGAAGAAATTGTTGGGAGGCGACGCCAAGGCGCCGGTGAATGTGTTCGCCGGAAGCGGCGTGAGGCCGCATGGACCGTCCCCGACGAACCTCACTGTGCCGCCATCCCTCAATGTGTGCGATGCGGCGACGGTGACCGGAGGAACGGCGTCACTCAGGTCTTAAGGGTAGAGGGCGTGGAGCGTGAAGGTCGGCGTTATCCCGTCGGCTTGCAACGTGTAGGCTACAACGTAGAGCCGTCCTGCTTTCAAGATGGGCGTGCCAGTGACGAACGCAACTTGCTCTACTCGACGATGATTTTCGGCGCCATGCGGGCAGGTTCTTTCTCGAGCTTCGCCTTGATCCGCCCGGCGATCTCGCGATAGACCCTCGCGTGCGGCCCGTCGGGGTCGGTCACGACGATTGGGCGCCCTGCATCGGAGCGTTCGCGGATCTCCATGTGGAGCGGAATTTCGCCGAGAAAGGGCGCGCCGTCGCGTTCCGCCTCGCGCCGGGCCCCGCCATGGTCGAAAATGTCCGACCGGCCGCCGCAATGCGGGCAGACGAAATAGCTCATGTTCTCGATGACGCCGAGCACTGGAACGTCGACCTTGTTGAACATGGCGACGCCGCGCCGCGCGTCGATCAAGGCGAGATCTTGCGGCGTTGAGACGATCACCGCGCCGGCGAGCGGCACATTCTGGGCCAGCGTCAGCTGGGCGTCGCCGGTTCCGGGCGGCATATCGACGACGAGGCAATCGAGTTCGCCCCACGCCACGTCGCGCAGCATTTGCTGAATGGCGCCAGCCACCATCGGACCGCGCCAGATCATCGCATCGTCTTCAGGCACCAGCAATCCGATCGACATCGCCTTCACGCCGAAGGCCTCGAGCGGGAAGATGAGGCGTCCTTCAGAATGTGGCCTGCCGCTGAGGCCGAGCAGCCGCGGCAGCGATGGGCCGTAAATGTCGGCGTCGAGAAGGCCGACGCGCCAGCCGAGCGCCGAGAGGCTCAGCGCCAGATTGACGGCGGTTGTCGATTTGCCGACGCCCCCTTTTGCGGACGCGACAGCGACGATTCTCGCGACGCCTGGAACCGTGATGTTGCGCGGCGCGGCCGCTTTGGCCTGCGGCGGCGCCTTTGCCGGGGCGCGCTCCGCGGTCAAGCTGACGAGCGCGGCGGAGACGCCGCTCAGCTTTCGCAGGGCGATTTCGGCGGCCGCCCGCATCGGCTCCATCGCGCCCGCGCGCGCAGGGTCGATGGCGATCGAAACATAGACCTTGCCGTCCCGGATCGATAGCCCGGCGATCGCTCCCGATTGCGGCAAAGGCGTGCGCCCGTCCGGTCCCGGCACCGCCCGAAGCGCTTGCAATACATCCTGCTCGCTGGCCATCCTACAAATCGCTCCGCCTGCCCCGGTCGCTGGTCCCGGTCATCTTTGACGCCTGCTATAGGCGATTGAGCGGCCTCATTCAATCTGAGCAGGCAATCGGCTATCGAGTGATTCCGGCTCTGTTTGGCGCAGGCGAATCGGATCTATATAGACGGCATAGGCCGCGGGGGACGGCATAGACGGCGGGGGAAGGCATAGAAGGTTGCCCCCCTTGCCCGATGCGCCGGCGGCGACCTCACAGTCTTGCGAGGAGACCGACACTGTTTGCCAGCGAGTCCCCGAGTCATCGCCGCGCGCCTGCCTTGATGCGCGCGGGCATGCTTGCGGCGATCGCGGCGCTTTCCTTGCTGGGAGCGGTCGGCGGCGAGGCCGAGCCCGCCTGGACGGACGTCCGGATCGCCAGCGAGGGCGCGCGGCCGCCCTACAATTATCTCGACGGCAATAATGAACTCGCCGGATTCGAGATCGATCTTGGGCGGGACCTTTGCATGCGCATGAAGGTCACCTGCCGCTTCGTCGCGCAGGATTGGGACGGTCTCGTGCCCGGCCTCCTCAATCATCAGTATGACGCCGTGATGGCCGCGCTGGAGATCACCGACGAAGCGCGAAACAAGATCGCGTTCACGCAGCCTTACGTCCGCATGCCTTCGGCTTTCATGGCCTCGAAGCAAAGCGCAATCAGGGACACGACCCCGCAGGGCCTCGCGGGAAAGACCATCGGCGTGGAGTCGGGCGGCGCTCATCAGGCCTATCTCGACGATATCTACAAACAGTCGGATATCAGGCCCTATGCGACGCTGGAAGAAGCCATCCTCGACCTCGCCGAGGGCCGCCTCGATCTCGTGATCGGCGACAAGGACGCTCTCGTCGATTTTCTGAAGACTCGCAAGGAAGCGCAATGCTGCGCTCTCATCGCCGACGCGCCGCACGACCCGGCCTATTTCGGCGGCGGCGTCGGCGTCGGACTTCGCAAGGGGGACGTGCGGCTGAAGGCGATGTTCGACAAGGCGCTCGACGAGAGCATGGCCGACGGCTCTTTCGAAAAGATCCGCAAAAAGTATTTCGATTACAAGATCAACTGACGCGCGCGCCGCCCTGCGGGCCGGCAAGGGACAAAAAGCTCCGAGGCGTTGCGGCGGCGCTTGAGTCAGGACCTCCGGGCGGTCTAATTTTCGGCGTGAAATCCGCGCCGGCCCGATGTCCGGCCAAAGCGAAACCAATAGAACTGGATGGGCGGCAATGGCGAAAATCGCGTTCCTCGGCCTCGGCGTGATGGGTTACCCCATGGCCGGCCATCTGAAGAAGAAGGGCCACGCAGTCACCGTCTACAACCGCACGACGGCGCGGGCGGAAAAATGGGTGGCGGAATTCGGCGGCGCGCTGGCCGCGACGCCCGAAGCCGCCGCCGCCGGTCAGGAGGTTGTCTTCGCATGCGTCGGCAATGATGACGACCTTCGCGCCGTCACGACGGGCAAAAACGGCGCCTTTGCGTCGCTGCCGCGAGGCGCGGTCTTCGTCGACCACACCACGGCGTCCGCCGCCGTCGCGCGGGAGCTCCACGCCGCTGCCGCCGAAAGCGGCCGCGGCTTCATCGACGCGCCGGTTTCCGGCGGCCAGGCCGGCGCGGAAAACGGCGCGCTCTCCATCATGTGCGGCGGCGATTCGTCCGATTACGCGAAGGTCGAGCCGGTCCTGTCCGCCTACGCCAGGACCGCCCGGCTGATGGGTCCGGCGGGCGCCGGCCAATTGACCAAGATGGTCAATCAGATCTGCATTGCAGGCGTGGTTCAGGGCCTCGCCGAAGGGCTCCACTTCGCTCGCCGAGCGGGCCTCGACGCGGAGGCTGTCGTTGCGGTGATTTCCAAGGGCGCAGCGCAATCCTGGCAGATGGAGAACCGCTACGCGACGATGATCGCAGGCAAATTCGATTTCGGCTTCGCCGTCGACTGGATGCGCAAGGATCTGGCGATCTGCCTCGAGGAGGCCCGCCGCAATGGCGCACGCCTGCCGGCGGCGGCGCTGATCGATCAATTTTACGCCGAGATCCAGACCATGGGAGGCTCTCGCTGGGACACGTCGAGCCTCATCGCCCGGCTCGAGCGATAGATTTCATCGGGCTGGGTGTGACCCGCAGGCGGTCATGCTCACTGCGCGGTGAGGCGGCGTCGCGCCACGGGCGAATATTCTTCCGGTGATGGAATGCGCCCGGCGACACGCCGCGACGATCGCGCGCAGGCTTCCGATCTTCGTCAAATCTCGAAGGCCCCAAAGACGGGTTACGCGCTGCAGCCTTCTGGCCTGCGCTCCTTTTCCAGAATTCGCACGGCAAAGGACAAAACCCTCATTCAGGCTATGGTCTTCCACAACCGTTGCCCTAAATGTCGAAAGCGGAGCGATTTCAGTCCATCCGCCGGAACCGGCGCCCTCATGATCGCTGCCGGCGCGTCGATTGACCGTCGCCCCGGCGACAGCGGGAATGACCTTCAGGAGTGAGAAACATTTGGAAATGCAAAAGAGAAGCTTTATCGGAGCCTTGGCTTGCGGCGACGTCTCAAATAGACGATAGGATCGAGGTTTGCCGATCCACGGTGTGACGACGGCGCATTCTGATTGGAAATCTGGCGTATGCACTGCACGTGAACGAGCTTGAAATGAAGCAATTCCCGGCAAACACGGAAAAGCGGGAACGCGTCGTCGTTTGCGCGCTGGAAACCTATTCGCAGGTCGGCGGACTCCAGAATTTCAATCGTCGCGTGTTCCAAAGCCTGGCCGCGCGAGCCAAAGCCGCCGGTCAGAATGAGCCGGCCGTCATCATTTCCGGCGACGATCACGCGTCCATCCCTGATACCTCGGGCATCGAATTCATCACCTCCAAGAATCGCTTTCCTTTTCTGCTCAAAGCGGTCTGGACCGCCTCGCGAGAGGCGGACGTGCTTATTCTCTGCTACGTGAAACTGGCCATACTGGCCCCGATTCTCAGGCTTTTTCGTCCGAAATTGCCAATTCTCATGTTCGTGCACGGCATTGAGGTCTGGAGCAGGCCACAGTGGCCGAGCCGGCACTTTTTCGACGTCTGGTGTTTGCGCGCGGTGACGCGCTTCGCCTCGGTCAGCGAGTTCACCGCCGCCAAGATGTCCCGATTGTTCGGCGTGCCTTTGGCGAAGTTTCGCATCATGCCGAACGCCGTCGATTGCATCGAATCCCTCCCCGATCCGACGCGTCATGAGAATTTCGCGATTTTATGCGTCAGCCGGCTCAGTCTCGGCGATCGCCAGAAAAACGTCGATATGCTGATCCGGGCGGTCGTCGCTCTCAAGGAGCGCCTGCCGGCCATCAGGCTCGACATCGTCGGAGACGGCGAATTGCGCCCCGAACTTGAAGCGCTGGCGAGTGAGCTCGGCGTTTCGGACCGGGTCATATTTCACGGCTACCTCGATGAGGAGACGCTGCGCGCCGCTTACGCCAGAGCCACGGTTTTCGCCATGCCGTCCTCCAAGGAAGGATTTGGAATCGTATATCTCGAGGCCTGGTTGCGCGGCCTGCCCGTCATCTGCAGCACCGAGGGCGCCTCGAGCGAAATCGTTTCCGACGGCCTTGACGGCTTCGCCGTCGACCCCACCGACGCGACGGCGCTCGCCGATCGGCTCACGCGTTTGATGACGCAACCGGAGCTTGCAAAGGCGATGGGCGAAAAGGGGCGCGAAAAGGTCCTCCAGCTCTATCTCGACGGTAATTTCCGCTCCAATCTGAACGCCATCCTCGACGAACTCGTCGAGCACGGCCGGCGCCATCCAGGCGAATTGCAGAACGCCGTCAAAGGAATGCGGCAGATCCGGGACGCAGGCTGACGACGTTCCGCCTCACCAGGATGCGCCGCTTCCTGCCGCGACGGAGGTCCGGCCGCACCGCGCGCGGGGATGGCGATCTGCGACAATCAACCGCGACATGACGCGCGGGGGGATCGCGCCTTCGGCGGCCGGGATTGCCCGCCTGATTTCGCAATCCGACCTCGGGCGGCCCGCTCTGCCAGCGCCCGGGAAGCCGTCCACGAAACGCTCGGCGCGCGCGAAGCTTGCGTCCGGCGGCTCCCGATGAAAGAAAGCGTCAGACGCGCCTCGACAACTTTCGTCATGAGCCGCTCATTGAAAAATGTCACTATTTGAATCGCTGTCATAAACCGGAGACAACTGGATGTCGGAAAAGTGGCTTCTGACGGGAGCGTCAGGGTTCATCGGCACGAACGTCGCAAGTCTTGCGCTCGCCCGCGGGCATCGGATTCTCAATCTGGACATCAAAGCGCCGCGACTGGCCGAGCACAAAGAATTCTGGCGTGACGTCGACGTCCGCTCGGGTGACGATGTAGCCCGTGAGGTCAGGGAGTTCGCTCCCGACCGCATCATTCATCTGGCGAGCGACATCGACATCACCATCGAGACGCTGCCGCAATTCACCACGACCATCAACGGAACCCGGAACGTCGCCCTAGCGGCGAAGCAAATGCCCAACCTCAAGCGCTTCGTCCATATATCGACGCAATTCGTCGTCCGACCCGGCGTCAAGCCGGAGAGCGAGAGGCATCTGCAGCCCTATACGGTCTATGGCGAAGCAAAGGCGGAATCGGAGAAGATCGTCTGGGGCGCGGAACTGCCCTTTCCCTGGTTCATTCTGCGTCCGACGATCATCTGGGGCCCCTATCACCCGTCGTTCGCGCAGCAGATCTTCAAGCATATTCGCGCCGGCTTCTATCTGCACCCGAAGGGAAGCAAGCCGATCATGCGCGCTTTCGGCTACGTGCGTAACACAGCGCAGCAGACGACCGCATTCGCCGAGCTGCCGCCCGACGCGACCGACAAGCATGTGTTCTATCTCGGCGACGACAGCATGGACTATGACATCTGGGCCGACGCCTTTTCGAATGGGCTTCGCGGCCGGCCCGCGAGGCGCATTCCGCTTTTCGCGCTCAACGCGATGGGACACGCTGGCGATCTTCTCAAGGCGGTCGGAATTCGAGCTCCGATCGACACGGGCCGCGCGTTCCGGATGAGCACGTCGAGCGCGATCGACTTGAGCGCGACGCACGCCCTCATCGGTCCGCCGAAAGTCACTTTCGAGGAGGGCGTCGGGGAAACTCTCGCCTGGGTGAAAGGCGTTCATGCGAACGCATGAGCGGGGAACCCTTCTCGAGCAGCGGCGAGGCGAAGCCAAGTTTCGCATGAGAGCCCTCGTTGATCACGATGAATTGAAGGCTATTGTCGGCTTAAATTCATCATGATCCGTCGCCCGCACGCCTCGCCGGGAGACCAGAACGCGCCGTTCGAGCCGCCTTGCAAGGTTTCTTCAGCGTAGGCGTTCCCTGTTCTTGCCCTATGCCTCGCGGATCTGCGGGCCTGCCCTATGGCGCCGACGCCTGTCGCGTCATCCAGATCTTTGCGGCAACGCGATCCTCAAAATCTGGTCCGGTAAGTGCGCTTCGCCGCATGGCGATAAGCCGGCATCTGTGCAATAATGCGGCTTATGGCCTTAACCCTCCGGCAATAATCCTTGGCGCGGGCAGATGGTCTCAGGCGGATAGTCCGGAGGCGGGAGCCGAATGTTGAAACCTGTCAAAGCGTCCCAATCCGACGTACTGCACGGCGGTCCGAGCTTCACGCTCACGAACCGCGCTTACAGGGCCTTGTGGAGCGTTACATGGCTCCTGCTGGCTTCATGGACTCCGCCGCCGATGCACGCCTGGCGGCGTTTTCTCCTACGGCTGTTCGGGGCGAAGATCGGCCGCGGCGCCCGCATCTATGGCAGCGCCCGGATCTGGTTTCCCGCCAATCTCGAGATGGGCGCCTACTCGATCCTGGGATGGAATGCCGTCTGCTATTGCCAGGGTAAGATCGTCCTCGAGGACTACGCCAATGTGGCCCAGCACTCTCATCTCGTGTCAGGGACGCATGATGTCGACGATCCGCACTTCCAGCTGGTGACCCGGCCGATAAGGATTTGCCGGCATGCGTGGATCGCGTCCTGCGCGTTCGTCGGCCCAGGCGTCACCGTCGGCGAAGGCGCGGTTCTGGGTGGCCGCGGCGTCACCTTCAAATCGCTGGAGCCATGGACGATTTATTCGGGCAATCCGGCCCAGCCGATCCGCAAACGGCGCTGGCCGGAGCAACCGCTCGAAAGCGAGCTGGAAATGAGCGTCTAACTATCGCCCGGATGTGAGCCGCAAATGTCGCGCTTACGCTTGCGCGCCGGTCACCAGAGTCGCCAGGGCCGCGAGCTTTTCGTCGAGCCCGGCCGCGGCGGCGTCGAGTTCCGGCTTGCCGAGACGAGCCATCAGCGACGAAGGCAGATCATAGACAAGCTTGGCCGCCTTCGTCGCGGGGTCCTCGACGATCAGCACGCGCACCGGCACATTGAGCGCCGCGCCAATGTCGTGACGCAGCATCGTCACTGCGATCAGCGGATTGCCGAGGATGTAGAGCTTTGCGCGCCCGGCGAGTCCGAGAATTTTCATCCACGCCCCGTGATCGACGTCGAGAAAGCGCATAAATCCGCTTGCGCCTTCGAGGCCGCGAACCCCTTCAACAAAGGCGTCGGCGTCGCCGTTCGAGGCTGTGGCGATCTCGCGGATCCGATCGCCTTGAGCCATGCCGGTCGCCGCTTCGAAGCGGGCGACAACCTCGTCGAAGGAGCGCTCGCTCGCATATTCAAGATGGATCAGCGTGCTTCGGTCCTGCATCATCTCGCCTTCTCCCCGCTTCTGCTCGCCGCGCCGAGCCCGCCGGCATGAACGCGCCCGTAGAGATCGCGATCCTCGACGATTACCAGAATGTCGCGCTCGGCATGGCCGACTGGTCGCCGCTTGAGGGCCGGGCGCGCCTCACCCTCTTCAACGATCATCTCGAGGACCGCGAAGCGCTCGTCGCGCGGCTCGCCCCGTTCGACATCGTCTGCGTGATGCGCGAACGCACGCCGCTGCCGCGCGAGGTCATCGAACGGCTGCCTCGCCTGAAGCTGATCGCCTCGACCGGGCGCCGCAACGCCTCGATCGACGTCGCCGCGGCCGCCGAACGCGGCGTTCCGGTCGCGCGCACCGGCTACTCGTCCGATTCGACGATCGAGCTGACGTGGGCGCTGATTCTGGCGATCGTCCGCCACATCGCCTCCGAGAGCGCCTCGCTGCGCGCCGGCGGATGGCAGCGGACAATCGGCGGCGATCTTCGCGGCAAGACCCTTGGCGTGCTCGGCCTCGGCAATATCGGCGCGGCGGTCGCGCGCATCGGAGCGGCGTTCGGCATGGAGGTCGTCGCCTGGAGCCAGAACCTCACGGCTGAGAAAGCGGCGTCCGTCGGCGCGAGGCTGGTCCCGAAAGACGAATTGCTCGGCATGGCGGACGTCCTGACCATTCATCTCGTCCTCAGCGGCCGCACGCGCGGGCTGATCGGCGCCCGCGAGCTCGCGCTGATGAAGCGCACGGCCTACTTCGTCAACACCTCGCGCGGTCCGATCGTGGATGAGGCCGCGCTTATAGAGGCGCTGCGCCGGCGCGCGATTGCCGGGGCCGCGCTCGACGTTTTCCATATCGAGCCGTTGAGCGCGGACCACCCTTTCCGTTCGCTCGACAATGTCTTGGCGACGCCGCACATCGGCTATGTGTCCGAAGCCGTCTATCGAACCTTCTACGGCGACACTGTTCAAAACATTCTCGCCTTTCTCGACGGCGCGCCCTTTCCGCTGGCGCCGCGCGGCGCTTGACCGATGCCTAATGCGGCCGCTCGATCGCGACCGCCGTCGCCTCCCCTCCGCCGATGCAAAGCGAGGCGACGCCTCGCCTCAGACCCTGACGCGCGAGCGCATGAAGCAAGGTGACGATGATCCGCGCCCCTGTCGCGCCAATCGGATGGCCAAGCGCGCAGGCGCCGCCATTGACGTTGAGCTTCTCACGGGGAATGCCAAGATCGCGCTGGGCCGCCATGGCGACGACGGCGAAGGCTTCGTTGATTTCGAAAAGATCGACCTCGGCGACGGTCCAGCCGGCCTTGTCGAGGACCTTGCGAATGGCTGGAATGGGCGCCGTCGTATACCAGGCGGGATCCTGGCTATGCGTGGCATGGGCGACGATTTCCGCCATGACGGGCAAGCCGTCCCGCTCGGCCAGCGATCTCTTCGTCAGGATCAGCGCCGCGGCGCCGTCCGCATTGGCCGAGGCGCTCGCCGCGGTGATCGTGCCGTCGGCCCGGAACGCCGGCTTCAGCTTTGGAATTTTCTCCGGCGCGACTTTTAAAGGATGCTCGTCATTCTCGATGGTCTGATCGCCGCCCTTGGCGGAAATCGTGACCGGCGCGATCTCCGCCTTGAACCAGCCCTGTTCCGTCGCACGTCTTGCGCGCGTCAGCGTCTCGGCCGCATAAGCGTCCTGATCTGCGCGGCTGAACTGATAGGCTTGCGCCGCCGCCTCGCCGAAGTCGCCCATCGAGCGGCCGGCCTCATAGGCGTCCTCGAGCCCGTCGAGCAGCATATGGTCCAGCACGCGATCGTGGCCGAAGCGATACCCTCCCCGCGCCTTGGCGAGCATATAGGGCGCATTCGACATCGACTCCATGCCGCCGGCGACCACGATCTCGGCCGAGCCGGCGCAGATCAGATCATGCGCCAGCATCGTCGCCTTCATGCCTGACCCGCATACCTTGTTGACTGTCGTCGCTCCCGTTGCATCGGGCAACCCGGCGCGCCGCGCCGCCTGACGAGCGGGCGCCTGCCCCTGCCCCGCCGGCAGCACGCAGCCCATAAGCGCCTCGTCGATGCGCTCCGGCGCAAGCGTCGCCCATTCGAGGGCGGCGCGGATCACATGCGCGCCGAGCGCCGGCGCGGGGAGGCTCGAAAGATCGCCCATGAAGCGGCCGAGCGGCGACCGTGCGGCCGAAACGATGACGACGGGATCGGCAAGCGGCATCTTGGCGTCTCCAATGCTGCGCCGCGCTCTGCGGCGATTTTGTATGTCTATTATAATACGATATTGTCACCGTAATGCAACAGGCAGGCGCTGGATCGACGCGCCCAATAGCTTTCGAACAGCGTGTGCGGCGCCTCACGCCTTTCGGCTATGACTGATTATATAGGGAACGCGGGGGACGAGCGCGTCCTCGAACCTGGCCCGAGCTTGCTTTCGAGGACGTCATGCGGCTTTTCTATCGGTGTATCATGGGGCTCATGCTTTTCTTGCTCTCGCAGGCGACGCAGGCGGCGCCGCAAAGAATCGTCTTTCCCGGCGACGACGGAGCAATGCTGCAAGGCTTTCTCTACGCGCCGCAGGGCCAGGGCCGCCATCCCGCGGTCGTCGCCCTGCATGGATGCGCGGGATTGCTCGGCAGTGACGGCGCGCCGAGCCCGCGCCACGCCGACTGGGGCGAGCGCCTCTCCGCCGCGGGCTTCATCGTCGTCTTTCCCGACAGCTTCGGCTCACGCGGCCTTGGCCCGCAGTGCCGCGAGTCCGAACGCGAGGTGCGCCCGAGCCGCGAGCGCGTTCGCGACGCCGATGCGGCGCTGCGCTTTCTCGCGGCCCGCGCCGACGTCGACGCGAAGGCGATTTCACTGATCGGCTGGTCGAACGGCGGCTCGAGCACGCTTTACGCTAGCCTGCCGAAAAACGCGCCGGGCGGCGTCGATTTCGCCCGTGCCGTCGCTTTTTACCCGGGCTGTCGGATCCCGCTTGAATCCCGCCGTTTCGCGACGCGCCTGCCGCTGCTCGTGCTCATCGGCGAGGCTGACGATTGGACGCCGGCCGCGCCCTGCGTCGATCTCGTCGCGCAAGAAAAAGCGGCGGGCGAAAGCGCCGAGATCGTGGTCTATCCCGACGCCTATCACGATTTTGACCACCCCGACCTGGCCGTCCATCTTGTCGAAGGGCTCGCCTTCACGGCGAATGGCGGGGGCGCCGCGCATACGGGGACAAACCCGGCTGCGCGCGCGGACGCCATCAGGCGCGTCATGAATTTTCTGGCGCGCTGACGCGAGGGCGCAGTGGTCATGCAGGAGAGACGGCCTTGCCGCGCAGTCCTCAGTGGCCAGCGCCCGGCGCGCAAAAAAGAGGCGCCGCCATCGCACTGCCCGAAGGTGGGATGAAGCGGCGCCCTGGAGTTGGGGACCTGCCATTGAACAGGAAGCATGAAGCAATTTCGGCGCCAGCATAGGCTCGCGGCGCGGCCGCAACGCCGGTCCAGTCTCGCTGGATCGGCGGCCGATCTCCCGCCGACAAACTAGCCTCGACCAAGCCTCTTTGCGGGCGGATTGATTATCTGCTGCGCAAGGCGATGAGCGACAAGCCGGAGCCTTCCGTCAAGCTGAGGCTATTTTCTTGCCTCCGGGACGCGATCATGGGATAAGGAGCAGATAATTATGCGAGATCGGTCACGATCGAAGGATTTGCACAAAAGGATTCGCGCCATGGCGTCGCCCAAGCTGATAGTCGCTCTAGCCGGCCTTTGCCTCGGCGCCGTCGCGCTGCCCGCCGCCGGCAACGCCAATTCGCTCGGCACCGTAGACGGGCTGCCCTTCTTCGGCCGCCCCTATCCTTACGGCTATGTGTATCATCGGCCGCCGGCGGAATGCTACGAGCTGCGCCTCGTCGAGACTCCCAACGGGCCGATGCAGGAGTTGGTCTGGACCTGCGGCGCGACGGTCACCGCCCGCTACTAACCCCCCGACGCCGAACAATCATCTGGTGGCGACGCGCCCGGCATCAGCACGCGAGCGCGCGCAGTGCTGCGCGGAGAGCCGCGGGATCCTCGAGGGTGAATCGCGCCGCCGTCGGCCATTCGGCCGGCCCTACGCGAACCGAGATCCCGCCCCGCGCATTGACGGCCGAAAATCCGTCTTCATCCGTCCGATCGTCGCCGACAAAAACCGGCGTCCGGCCGGCAAAAGGCCGGGTACAAAGCAAGGCTTCGATCGCTGTCGCCTTGCTGTGGCCTGCCTGCTTCAGCTCCGCCACCATCTTGCCCTGCTGCACGACCAGGTCCAGTCCTCGCGCGACGGAGGCGAGCGTCGCCGTAACTTCGCCTTCGAGCTCCGGGCGCTGCCGGAAATGCAGCGCCAGCGTCGCACCTTTGTCTTCAAGGAAAAGGCCTTGATGACGCGCGGCGAAGGCGAGCAGCTTCGGCCGCGCCGCCTCCATCGCGCAGCTTTCCGCCAGATGTCTCGCGCCATCGGCAAAGCGGATTTCGGCGCCATGCAGCCCCGCGGCGGGCAGGATCAAAGGTTCGAAGATCCGGTCGAGATCGTCGATTCTTCGCCCACTGACGAGCGCCAAGGCCGAGTCCGCCGCGGCTGCGAGAGCTTTGAGCAGTCCGCGCAGCGCCGAATCGGCGATGACGTCCTCGGGACGGGGCCGAATCTCGAGCAAGGTGCCGTCGACGTCGAGAAAATAGGCCGAGCCCGGCGGCGGGGCGAGGCGCGCCAGATCGCCGGCGCGCAGCGTTTGCGGCAGCCCGGCCAAGCTCACCACGTCCCTTGGTTCTGCATCGAAGCCCAGGGCTCCTGCTTTGGCTTCGCGGCGCCCTTCTGCAACAATTCGATCGAGATCGCGTCGGGCGAGCGGATGAAGGCCATATGACCGTCACGCGGCGGTCTGTTGATGATGACGCCGCGCTGCATCAGCCTGTCGCAGGTCTCGTAAATGTCGTCCACCGCGAAAGCGAGATGACCGAAATTGCGTCCGCCGGTATAAGCCTCAGGATCCCAATTATAGGTCAGCTCCAGAAACGGCGATTTCGTCTCCTTCGCCCGCTCGGCGTCGCCGGGAGCAGCCAGATAAACGAGGGTGTAACGCCCGGCCGCATTTTCGTCCCGGCGGAGTTCGACGAGGCCGAGCTTGCTGATATAAAACTCGAGCGACGCTTCAAGGTCCGCGACGCGGACCATCGTATGAAGATATTCCATGTTCGGCTCTCCCTGACCGCCACGCGGAACCTGGCGAGACGGCGACCGGGTTCCTATAGCACAGGGCCCCGCAGGCGGGCGCCGCCGCGGGCTTTCATGATCGGCGACGGCCGTTGAATCGACGGTCCGAAGAAAGGGCGCCCATGGACGATCCTCTAAACGTCAAAAGCGCGGACCAGAAGCGCAAGGAAAGAGCGGCGCTCGCCTCGCTGACGGTCAGCACGCTGATGTCCTTCGGCAAGCTCGTCGCAGGCCTCGTCTCCGGCTCGCTCGCGGTGCTCTCGGAAGCGGGCAATAATTTCGGCGACGTGGTGACGACGCTGCTCAGCTATTATGCGATCCGCGTCGCCCATAAGCCGGCCGACGACGAGCACCAATATGGACACGCCAAGGTCGAAGCGCTGACGGCGCTGATCCAGACCGCCTTTCTGTTTGCGCTCGCGGCTTTCATTCTGATCGAAGCAGTGCGCCGTTTTCTCAACCATGACGTCGTGATCGAGGCGAGTCCGATCGTCTTCGCCGTGCTGATCGTCTCGATCGGCGTCGATTTGGTCCGCTGGCGGGCCTTGGCAAAGATCGCCGCGGAAACGCGCAGCGACGCGCTCGCCGCCGACGCGCTGCATTTCTCGAGCGACATCGTGGCCTCAGCGCTTGCCATCGCGGGTCTTCTCGCGGCGCGCTTCGGCTTTCCCCAAGGCGACGCCGTCGCCGCCCTCGGAGTCGCCAGTTTCATCGGCGTCGCCGGATGGCATATCGGCCGGCGCACGGTCGACACGCTGGTCGACGCCGCGCCGAAAGGCCTCACCGAAAAGGTCTTGGGCGCCGTGCAGTCCGTTCCCGGCGTCATTCGCGTCGAATCGGTGCGACTGCGCCCGGCCGGGCCTCAGGTCATCGGCGACGTCGAGATCACGGTCGCGCGCACGCTGCCCCTCGACACCGTCGCCGCGATCAAGGCCGATGTCGCCGTGGCGATCAAGGACGCGCATCCCGAAATCGCCGTCACCATAGCGACGCAACCGATTGCTATCGACAGCGAGACGATCCTGCAACGCGTTCTCCTCATCGCCGCCAAGCGACACGTGCCGATTCATCACGTCACCATTCAGGAGATCGACGGCCGCGCCTCGATCTCCTTCGACGTCGAGCTCGACGGCCGCATGACGCTTGGGCAAGCGCATGAGATCGCCTCGGCGCTTGAAAACGACATCGTGAGCGAGCTCGGCTCCGGCATCGAGGTCGAGAGCCATATCGAGCCGCTGGAGCCGCGCCACTTGTCGGGTCACGACGCCGACCCGGGAGTGAGGGACGACATCGAGAGCGCGTTAGTCAAAAAAGCGCAGGACCAAGGCGACGCGCTGCGAGAGATCCACAATGTGCGGGTAAGGCGCACGCCGGCGGGCCTCGTCGTCAACTATCACTGCCGGGTCGATCCCGGCCTCAGCGTCGACGAAGTGCACGACCGGGTCGACGCCGTGGAGCGCAAGATCCGCGCCTCCTTCGGGTCGATCAGCCGCATCGTCGGCCATGCCGAGCCGATGAAATGACGCGCGCCTCCGGCCTTGCGATGCTGGCGGGCCTGCTTCGAAGCCGCCGCTTCGCGCCCCTGTTCTGGTGCCAGTTCTTCTCGGCCTTCAACGATAATTTCGTCCGCAACATGCTCGCCATGCTGATCCTCTTCAGGCTCGGCGAAACTCAGGCGGGTGTCTTGATCACCGGCGCGATCGCGATTTTCATTCTGCCCTCGCTGCTCTTGTCGGGCCTTGGCGGCGAACTCGCCGACGCGCATGACAAGGGCAAGCTCGCGCGCGCTCTGAAAGCCGCCGAGATCGGCGTCCAGGGCGTCGCCGCGGCGGGCCTGTGGCTCGCCTCTTTGCCCGTGCTCTATGCGGCGCTGTTCGGCCTCGGCGTGATCGGCGCGCTCTTCGGGCCGCTGAAATATGGCATTCTGCCCGACCTCCTGAAAACGGAAGAGCTCGTCGCCGGCAATGCGCTCGTAGAGGCCGCGACCTTTGCCGCCATTCTCACCGGGCTCATCGCCGGGGGCTTGACGGCGCAGCGCTCGCCGGAGAACGTGACTCTGCAGCTCATGCTCATCGCGCTCGCCTGCTTTGTCTTCAGCCTGTTCATTCCATCGACCTCCCGCGCAGCGCCGGGCCTTCGCGCCAATCCCAATATTTTCGCCTCGACCGTCACGCTTTTTCGGGCGCTGCGCCGCGACCGCGAGCTGTGGAGCCGCAGCCTCGCCGTCTCCTGGTTTTGGGTCGTCGGCGCGCTGGCGCTGTCACTGACGCCCGTTGTCGTCCGCGAAAAGACGGGCGGCGGCGTAGAAGTCGAGACGGCGATCAGCGCCCTTTTCGCAATCGGCGTCGGCGCCGGCTCGATCGCCGCGGCGCTGATCGCAAAGGGACGCATTCGCTTGGGCTCTACGCCTTGGGCGGCCGTCGGCATGGCGGTTTTTCTACTCGATCTCGGCGCCTCGACGCTGCCCCTTCCAAGGGCGCAGTCGGACGCCGGCCTGGAGGCCTTTTTCGGCTCCGCCGTTGGGCTGCGCATTGCTTTCGACGTTGTCGGGCTCGCCTGCGCGGGCGGCCTTTTCGTGGTGCCGCTCTTCACCGCGATCCAGGCGGAGGCGGTCAGCGAATGGCGCGCCCGCATCGTCGCCGCGGTCAATGTGCTCAATTCCGCCTTCATCGTCGCCGGAACGCTGGCGACGGCGGCGCTGCAAAGCAAGGCGATCGGGCTTTCCGAGTCGAGCCTTCTCGTTGCGCTCGGGGTCTTGACGCTCGGCTGTGCTTTATATGTTCGCCATCATGTGCCTGGAGCGAGATCGTCAATCTCGTGACGATCCGATATGAAGTCGTGCATCATGCCGAACCAGAAAGCCCGCGGTTTTTCGGGATGATGCTCAGGGCGTCTTGCGCAGGAACAGGCCGAAGGCGCGCGGCCCGTCGCCGACTTTCATCTCCGCGGCGACCTTCAGCGTCTGCGCGTCGATGGCGTAGACGTCGTTCGAAAACCAGTTGACGACATAGACCATGCGCCCGTCGGCGGACGCCTCGAGCCCTTCGGGATATTCCCCCGCTTCCACGCGTCCCAAGGACTTCAGCGTTTCAAGGTCGAAGGCCGAGACCGTGCCGCTATATTGGTCGCTGGTGAAGCCCCGCCCTCCCGCGAGCGCGACGACATAGGGACGCTTGCCGGCCGGCGCGGTTCCGATCAGCTTTCGCGTTTTGAGATCGACCACGGAAACGTCGTTGCTCTCGACATTCGCGGTGTAGACGCGCGCGCCGTCCGGATCGATGATGACGCCGAAAGGATGCGCGCCGACCTTCACCGTCGCGAGAACCTTGAAGCGCGCCGTCTCGAGGATCGAGACCGCATCGTCGTCGCGATCGGCGACGACGATCTGTTTCCCGTCAGGCGTCACGGCGATGCCCGAAGGAGACGCGCCGACGCCGGCCGTCGCAACGACGGCAGCCGCCGCGACATCGATCTTGTAGATGCGCGGCGCATAAAAACCCGACACATAAATGAAGCGGCCTGCCGGATCGACGGCGACGCCAAGCGGCGTATCCGGCATGTCGACCTTCGCTTTCACCGCGCGGGAGGCTGTATCGATGATCGAAACGAATTTGCCTTCCGTGCTGGTGACGAAGGCTGTCTTTCCGTCTTTCGACAGCGCAATTCCGGCGGGCTTGCCACCCACCGGAATATGCGCCACGACCTTACCGTCGGCGAGATCCAGCACGCTGACGCCGTCGCCCGATTGTTCGGTGATGAAGGCCTCGTCCGCCTGCGCGGGGACGCGACACAAGGCGAGGCCGAGCACGGCGGCAAGTAACGAGGCCCGCGGCATCGCTCTAGTTCGTCGCCTCGACCTTCTTTTTCAGCGCCTCGAGGCCAGCCTTGTAGACTGCCGTCACGGCCTTGATCGCCGCCTCGTCGCTGAGCTCCGGCGGCGGATCATTGTTCGGATAGCCGCGATAGAAAGCGCCATGCCATTCGACGACGCTCTTCTTGCCGTCCGCGGCGGGGACGACGTCGAGCGTCGAGGAATAATTGTTCACCGGCAGAACCTTCACGTCGACCTTGTCGATGCGATAGGAATAGCTGTGCTTTTCGGCGTCGTACTTATAGAGGCCCTCGTCGATCATCGCACCGCCGCCGAGATCGAGCTCGCGCTTTGCCGAGTCCGGCGTATTGCCGCCCTCCCCGGTCGTCTTTTTGACGGCGGGATGCCAGCTCATGTCCTGGAAATTGCCGATGACCGCCCAAACCTTGTCCGGCGGCGCATTGATCTCGATCTTCTCGATGACCTTCTGCCGGGTCGGGCCATGCGCCAAGGCGACGCCCGGCAAAGCCGAAACGATGAGCGCTGCGCCGAACAAAGCGGTTTTCAATCTGCCTTCAGCCATGGTTTCGCATCCCTTAACTTGTTTCTTTTGGCGGCCGACGATCCGGTCGAGGGCTGATGATCCGGCGCGCCGGGCCACGGCCGCGTCATGCGCTTTACGCCGCGCCGACGCAAGCCCTATGATCGGCCGCAACCGCAAGTCTCTTCCGACCGCCAGATGATTGAGGTTTTGATGCGCGCCGATTCCGCCGAACCCGTTCGCCTGAAGGACTACCGGGTTCCCGACTATCTGATCGACAAGGTCGAACTCAATGTCAAGCTGCACCCTACCGCCGCGAGGGTCGCGTCGCGTCTCTTTCTTCGGCCCAACCCGCAAGTTCTTCGGCCCAACCCGCAAGGGCGGCCGGGGGCGGCGCTCGTCCTCGACGGCGACGGGCTCAACGCCCTGAGCGTCGCGCTCGATGGGGTCGAGCTCGATCTCGCCACGGCCTCGCTCACGCCGGATCAATTGACGCTCGCGAACCCGCCGCAGCGGGATTTCACGCTCGAAATCGAGACCGAGCTCAATCCCTCGGCGAACAGCCGGCTGATGGGCCTCTATCGTTCGGGCTCGGCCTATTGCACGCAATGCGAACCCGAAGGCTTCCGACGCATCACCTATTTTCTCGACCGGCCGGACGTGCTCAGCGTCTACACGGTGCGCGTCGAGGCGGAGCGGGCGCAAGCGCCGCTTCTTCTCTCCAACGGCAATCTCGTCGAGAGAGGGGAAATGGATGGGGGGCGGCATTACGCGATCTGGCGCGATCCCTTTCCAAAGCCTTGCTATCTCTTCGCTCTCGTCGGCGGCGATCTCGGCTCCGTTCACGATGAATTCATCACGAAATCGGGCCGGCGGGTCCAGCTCGGCATTCACGTCGAGCACGGCAAGGAGCCGCAGGCCGCCTACGCCATGGACGCGCTGAAACGGGCGATGGCCTGGGACGAGACCGCCTTCAGCCGCGAATATGACCTCGACGTCTTCAACATCGTCGCCGTGTCGGATTTCAACATGGGCGCGATGGAGAACAAGGGCCTCAACATCTTCAACGACAAATATGTGCTGGCCTCGCCGGCGACAGCAACGGACGCCGACTACGCCCATATCGAAGCCGTGATCGCGCATGAATATTTCCATAACTGGACCGGCAACCGCATCACCTGTCGCGACTGGTTCCAGCTCTGTCTGAAAGAAGGGCTGACCGTCTTTCGCGATCATGAATTCTCGTCCGACATGCGGTCCCGCGCTGTCCATCGCATCAGCGACGTGCGCGCTCTCAGAGCCGCGCAATTCGCCGAGGACGCCGGCCCGCTCGCGCATAGTGTGCGGCCAGAAGCCTATTACGAGATCAACAACTTCTACACGGCGACGATCTATGAGAAAGGCGCCGAGGTCATCCGCATGCTGAAGGTCCTCATCGGCGACGAGGCCTTCGCGACAGGCATGGATCTCTATTTCCGCCGCTATGACGGCACGGCGGCGACGGTCGAAGACTTCATCTCCTGCTTTGCGGAGGCCTCGAGCCGGGATCTTGCGGCCTTCTTTCGCTGGTACCGGCAGTCAGGGACGCCGCTTGTCGAGGCGGAGGGCGCCTATGACCCCGAGGCTCGCACCTTCACGCTCGAATTCCGGCAATCCTCGAAACCGACGCCGGGCCAGGGCGTCAAGGAGCCTTTCGTCATTCCGATCGCGCTCGGGCTTATCGGCCGCGACGGCGACCTGCCGCTGAAGACCGGCGGCGAAAACGGCGCGAGCGAAGCGGAGCTTGCGCGCGGCGTCTTCGAGCTCGCAGAAGAGCGGCGCAAAATCACCTTCCACGACATCCCGGCGCGCCCCGTGCCTTCCATCCTGCGCGGCTTCTCCGCGCCGGTGCGGCTCGATTATCCGGCGAGCGAAGCCGATCTCATCGCCCTCATCTCGCGCGACGGCGACAGTTTCAACCGCTGGCAGGCGGCGCAGACCTATGCGAGCCGCCTGCTCATGCGTTCTGTCGCCGAGATCGACGGCGGCCGCAATCCGACGCAGGACGCCGGCTTCGTCGACGCGCTCGGGACCGTTCTCCACGACAGCGCCGACCCCGCCTTCACAGCGCAGATGATCGCCTTGCCGAGCGAGGCCGACATCGCCCGCGACATCGGCAAGGACGTCGACCCCGACGCCATTCACGCCGCGCGCGACGCTCTGCGACGCGCTATCGGCAGAGGCCTCGCGGAAGCTCTGCTTTCGGTCTATGCACGCCTTGCCGAGAACGGCCCCTATTCCCCGGATGCCGAGGCCGCCGGGCGGCGCGCCTTGCGCAACGCCGCGCTCGATCTTTATTGCGCCGGCGATCCGTTCGAGGGCGCGCGGCTCGCGACGCGTCAGTTCGAGACGCCCGACACCATGACCAATGAATTTGCGGCGCTGAGCACGCTCGCCCAGACGCCCGGCGAAGCGCGAGAGACGGCGCTCGAAACCTTCTACCGCCGGCATCAGACCGAGCCCCTCGTAATCGACAAATGGTTTGCGCTGCAGGCGGCGATTCCGGAGCCCGATACGCTCGACCGGATCAAGCGCCTGATGGGCCATTCGGCTTTCTCACTGAATAACCCGAACAGGGTGCGCTCGCTGATCGGCGCCTTCGCCGCCACCAACCAGACGCAGTTCAATGCGGCGGACGGAAGCGGCTATGAGTTCGTGGCGAGCCTCGTGCTCGACCTCGACGAGAAAAATCCTCAGGTCGCGGCGCGGCTGCTCGCCGCTTTCAAGAGCTGGCGCTCGCTGGAGACGGGGCGGCGGCGGCGCGCCGAGGCGGCGCTGCGTCGCGCCAAGGCGCGCGAAAACCTGTCGGCCGATGTGAAAGACATCGTCGACCGCTCTCTCGCCTGACCGCCGAACAAGGACGCTTTCATGAGCAAAACACTGTGGGCCGCCGTCGATGACTACATCTGCGCTCATCTGGCGCCGAGCGACGCGACGCTCGACGCCGCGCTGAAGGCGAGCGACGCGGCAGGCCTCCCTGCCATCCAGGTCACGCCGAACCAGGGCAAGCTGCTCGAGCTTCTGGCGCGCAGCATCGGCGCAAGGCGTATCCTCGAAATCGGCACGCTCGGCGGCTATAGCACGATCTGGCTCGCCCGCGCCCTGCCACAGGATGGCCGCCTCCTGACACTCGAATCCGATCCGAAGCACGCTGAGGTCGCCCGCGCCAATTTTCGCCTCGCCGGTCTCGACGGCGCAATCGAGCTCCGGCTCGGCCCGGCGCTCGAAACGCTGCCGAAACTCGCAGCCGAAGGCGAAGCGCCCTTCGACTTCATCTTCATCGACGCTGACAAGGCGAATATTCCGGCCTATTTCGGCTTCGCCGTCGAATTATCGCGGCCCGGCGCGCTCATCATCGTCGACAATGTCGTGCGCAACGGCGCCGTCATCGACAGCGCGAGCGCCGACCCCGATATTCAGGGCGTGCGGCGCTTCAACGAGCTCCTCGCCGCGGAGCGCAGGGTCAGGGCGACCGCCGTCCAGACGGTCGGATCGAAAGGCCATGACGGCTTTGCTCTCGCCCTCGTTCTGCCCACGCCCTGACCAGGCGCTCCCGCAACGCGCGATCGCCAGCGCTCGGCACGCGCCGTCTAGCTCATTGTTTCAACATCTTTTCCGCGGCGAGCGGGCCGGCTCCGGACTTCGCGACGCCGCCGGTTCAGCTTGCCTTTTTTCGCAACTTGCGGGCTGAGGCCCGGCTGCCGCATTGCCCTGAACTTCGCCGTCAAGCGCAAAAATTACATTTATTGTTAATGAATGTTCTGGACAAAAAAGCGAAGTCAGAGTCTCATGATTCCCGACTCGGAAAGGTGCGGCACATCAATCCGGGTCAGTTTCGAGGGGGCCTGACATGGCGCGTGCAAACGCGGCCAATGCGTTCGTACGCGCGGACGCATCGCTGGAACTTGCCGGAACATCCGCGCCGGACGCTCGGCCTGCGCGATCCGGGATCGGCGGGATCAAGAGTCTCGAGATTTGGGTGCGGCGCGGCGTTCCCGCGATGGTTGTGCTCTTCATCGGCGCGCTCGTCGCCATGACGACCATCATGGCCCGCGACTCCTACGACCGCACCGTGGCCGATGCGCTTTCCGATCTCGAACTCGTCGCCGCCATCATCGCCGACGACATCAGAGACATTCTGAAACAAAGCCCTGAAAGCGATGTTGCGATTGCGCTCGCCGACGCCTTTCCCTCGCGCGCCGTCGCGCGCGGCCAGCGCGCGCTGATCGCAAATCTCGCCGGCGAAATCATCGCGACGACGCCCGCCTCGCCAAGGGTCAAAGGGACCCTCACCGATTATCTCGGCGCGGCGCAACCCCTGACCATTTTCGCGGAAAAGGCCGGTGTGCTGCGCATCAATCTCGCCGACGGCACGGATGCGCTCGCAACAGTGCGCAGCCTGCCTGCGCCCTTGGGACAAATCGCCGTCGTCGTTCCGATATCCGCGGTCCTCGCCGACTGGCGCGCGGCGGAGCTTCGCGCCGCGGTCCTCCTCGTCTCGACCGCCCTCGTCCTCATCGCGCTTGCGCTCGCCTATTTCTGGCAGGCGTCCCGCGCGCGCGAAGCCGACCGCGTTTGCGGCCGCGTCCGCGACCGCATCGACACGGCGCTGACCCGCGGCCGATGCGGCCTCTGGGACTGGGACCTCGCCCGCGGGCGGATCTACTGGTCTGATTCAATGTATGAAATTCTTGGGCTGACCCCGGTCGGCAATTATCTCTCGTTCGGCGACATCAATGCGCTGGTGCACCCGGCGGACGGCGATCTCGCCGCGATCGCCGAAATGCTGACCGCCTCGCAAGCCGAAACCGTCGACCACGCATTCCGCATGCAGAATGCGCGAGGCGAATGGGTGTGGCTGCGCGCCCGCGCCGAACTCGTCAGGGAGCGGCCGCAATCCACGCCGCATCTCGTCGGCATCTGCGTCGACATCACCGAGCAGAAGGCCCTCGCCGAACGCTCCGCCACCGCCGATCTTCGCCTGCGCGACGCCATCGAATCCGTGTCGGAAGCCTTCGTCCTGTGGGACGCCGACAACCAGCTCGTGATGTGCAATTCGAAGTTCCAGAAATTCCACAATCTCTCGACCGAGGCCGTCGCTTCGGGCACGCCCTATGCGCAGGTGATGGAGAAAGGCACGCCGCCGGTCATCCAGGCGCAGACCTCCCTCGGCGAGCGGCAGCAGGCCGGCGCGCGCACCTATGAGGCGCGCCTCGTCGATGGACGATGGCTGCAGATCAACGAAAGGCGCACCAAGGACGGCGGCTATGTCTCCGTCGGCACCGACATCACCACGCTGAAGCGCCACGAAGAACAATTGATGGACAGCGAACGCCGCCTGATGGCGACCGTCGCCGATTTGCGCAAGTCGCGCCAGACGCTCGAAGTCCAGGCGCAGCAGCTCGCCGACCTCGCGGAAAAATATCTGGAGCAGAAGGCCGAGGCCGAGACCGCCAATAGAGCGAAGTCGGAATTCCTCGCCAATATGAGCCATGAATTGCGCACGCCGCTCAACGCCATCATCGGCTTCTCCGAGATCATGCAGCAGCAGACCTTCGGCCCGCTCGGTTCGCCGAAGTATGTCGATTATTCGAGCGACATCCGGCAAAGCGGCCAATATCTCTTGGGCGTCATATCGGACGTGCTCGACATGTCCCGGCTCGAGGCCGGACGCGTCAGGCTTCAGAAGACCGAATTCGAGATCGACGCGGCGGTCGCCGGCGCGGTCGCGGCCGTTGAGCAGATCGCGCGCGATAAGGAAATTTCGGTCGCCGCCGAAACGCTGCCGGACAAGCGCATCCACGCCGACCGCGACGCCTTCGAGAAGATTCTCACGATCCTTTTGCGCAACGCCGTCAAATTCACGCCCGCCGAAGGGCGCGTCAGCGTGCGCACGCGGATCGTCCAGGGCGCGCTCAACCTTTATGTCGAAGACACCGGCATAGGCATTCCCGCCGGGCCTCTTGCGCGGCTCGGCAGGCCCTTCGAGCAGCTCGACAATGGGCTCGACAACGGCATGAGAGGCTCAGGACTTGGCCTTGCGATCGCGCGTTCGCTCGTCGATCTGCATGGCGGCTCGATGCGCATCCGTTCGACCGTCGGCGCCGGAACGATCGTCCTCGTGCATCTGCCTCAATCGCGCGACGCGCCGCGCCAGAAGCTGTTGACGGCGACGGCGCCGCTTCGCCGTCCGCCCGCACCGCCGCAAAAATTGCGCGCGCTACGGCGCGGCTAGCACTCTCTTGAAAGCGGCGCGCGCCTTGGCGCGCATTTCGGTAAGCTCGTCCTCGAGCGCGCTGAGGCTCGGCAGCTCCGCCGCGTTGGCGAGCCGCCGTTTTACGCCGTCGCTCGCCGCGCGCGGATCCTGGCCGGGATCAAGCGTCAACCGCAGCATCTGCATGACATTCGTCATCAGGCGGTGCGCGCCGACCAGGGCGCGCGCGTCCTCCGCCGCGATGAGGCCCAGCGCCCCTGCCGCCTCGATCGCCTCCGTCGTCGAGACGCAGATCAGCGAGGGATGATCCGCCGCATGGCGCAAGACGAGATATTGCGCCACGAATTCGATGTCGATCAGACCGCCCGAGGCGAGCTTCAGATCCCAGGGATCTGAATCGCCCTTGACGCTCGCGATCAGCTCGCGCATTTCGGCAACCTCCCGCGCCAGCGTCTTCGGCCGCTTTCGCATCAGCGCCGCGCGGATGGCCTCGGTGGTTTCCGCGCCAAGGCTTTCATCGCCGGCGATCGGCCGCGCGCGCGTCAGCGCCATATGCTCCCAGGTCTCGGCCGCTTCGTTCTGATATTCGACGAAGCTGCGCAGCTGCGTCGCGAGAGGACCCTGCTTGCCGGAGGGGCGCAGCCGCATGTCGACGTCATAGAGGGCGCCGCGCCGCGTCGGCGCCGTCAGCGCTGCGATCAGGCGTTGCGCCACGCGCGTGTAATATTGCACGGCGTGCAAAGGGCGCGCGCCATCGGAATGCGGATTCTCCGGATCAAAATCATAGATGAGCATGAGGTCGAGGTCCGACGCCGCCGTCATCTCGCGCGAGCCGAGCTTGCCGAGCGCCACGACAATCGCGCGTCCGCCCGGAACGCGGCCATGCTCGGCCGCAAATTGCCGCTCGATGAAAGCCAGCGCAGCCTTGACTATGCTTTCGGCGAGCGCCGAATAATCGCGCGCGGCGTCGGCCGGCCGGATCGCGCCCGACAGAAGCTTCAGCCCGATCGGAAATAATTCCTCCTTGGCGAACTCGCGCAGCGCGTCGAGGAATTCCTCGAGATGGCTGCAGGTCTCAACAAGTCGCTCTCCGCGCAGAGCATAGAGGCTGTCGTCAATCGGCGTCTCGAGAACATGCGGGTCGATTGTGGCGTCGAGCACGTGCGGATTATTGATCGCCATGCGCGCCAGCCGCGGCGCGCCGCCAAGGATGTCGGCAAACAGCTCGCAAAGGTCCGGGTTGGATTTGAGGAGCGAGAACAGCTCGACGGCGGCCGGCATGCGCGCGAGCGCGCTGTCGAGGCCTGCGAGCGCCATGTCGGGATCGCCGGAACTCGCGAAGGCCTGGACAAGGCCGGGGATCAGCTCGGTCAGAACCTCGCGCGCGCGAGGCGTGCGCACGGCGGGGCGCCGGCCGAAATGCCAGCCGCGGATCGTCTCGAGAGCAAGCGCCGGATCCTTGAAACCGAGCCGCGCCAGGGTCTCGAGCGTCTCGGGATCGGCCTCCGCGCCGGCGAAGACGAGGCTTCCGACTTCTGTGTCAAGGGCCGGCGCGTCTTCGAAAAGACGAGCGTAATGATGCGAGACGCGGCCCATGTGATGCATGAGCCATGCCTCGAAGTCCGCCTGGCGGACGAAGCCGCAAAAGCGCGCGAAGCGGGCAAGGTCATTACGGTCGTCCGGCAGCCGCTGCGTCTGCTCGTCGGCGATCATCTGCAGCCGGTGTTCGACCCCGCGCAACACGAGATAGGCTGCGGCAAGGTCATTGACGGCCTCGCCCGTGACCCAGCTGTCGGCGCCGAGTTCGGCCAGCATGTCGAGCGTGCGCGATCCGCGCAGATTCGGCTTCTTGCCGCCGAAGATCAATTGCTGCGTCTGAACGAAAAACTCGATCTCGCGGATGCCGCCGCGGCCGAGCTTGACGTCATGGCCTGCGACGACGACCTCGGCGTGGCCGCGCACGGCGTGGATCTGGCGCTTCATCGCATGGATGTCGGCGATCGCCGCATAGTCGAAATATTTGCGCCAGATGAAAGGCGTCAGCGTCTCGAGAAAGGCCGCCCCGAGCGCGAGATCGCCCGCCGCCGGCCGCGCCTTGATATAGGCCGCGCGCTCCCAGTTCTGGCCGAGCGTTTCATAATAGCTGTAGGCGGCGGGAAGCGAGACCGCGACCGAAGTCGAGCCGGGGTCCGGGCGCAGCCGCAAATCCACGCGAAGAACATAAGAATCCCCGGTGCGCTCCTGCAGCAGTTTGACGAGGCGCTTCGTCATGCGCACGAAGATGGCGCCCGCGTCGGCGCCCCTCGCCAGCGCCGGGGATTGCGGATCGTAGAAAACGGCGAGATCGACGTCGCTCGAATAATTGAGCTCGAAGGCGCCGAGCTTGCCGAGCGCCAGAACGGCGAGGCCGCAGCCTCGCTCAGGGTCGCCCAAGGAGGCGAGCGTCAGGCTGCCCTTGCGATGCGCCTCGCGTAGAAGAAAGCGCAAGGCCGTCCTGATGAAGGCGTCGGCGGCGCGGGAGAGCGCCCGTGTCGTCGCAACGACGTCCATGGCGCCGCCGAGATCAGCGAGCGCGATGAGCAAGGCCGTCTCCTGCTTTGCTTTGCGCAAGGCCCGCATGACGAGGGCTTCGTCCTCGCTGGCGTCGCAAGCGGCCTCCATCGCCGCAAGGCAGGCGTCGAGCCCGGCCTGCGGCTCGCTCGACAGGATGCGCGCGAGACGCCCCGGATCGCAGGTGCAAAGTCGCCAAAGGAAAGGCGAATGATCGGCGAGCGCTTCGAGCAGGCTCTTGACGTTCGGTTGAGCCGCCATGACGTGCAGCTCGCCGGCGGCGGCGGCGTTCAAGAGATCGGCGAGACCGGCGCGGGCGCGGCTCGGATCGGCAAGCGGCGGCGCCTCGCGCACTCGCGCGGCAAGCGATGAGGCCCTGTCCTGCGTAGCGCTCTTTCCAATCGCCTTCGGGTCTTGCGGCTTTCCGGGCTTCATGCCGCGGCCTCCGGGGGCGGTGAAAACTGGGGCGTCGGCGCCGGCTGCGGCGGCGCTTCGCGCGGCGCGGCCTGCGCCGGCAGAGCGATCACGACGCGAAGACCCGGCGCATTATCTTCGAGCCGCAATGCCCCGTTGTGCAAGCGCGCCACCGCCGCGGCAAGCGAAAGACCAAGGCCCGAGCCAGGACGCGAGCGCGAATTTTCAAGCCGCACGAATCGGTCGAGGACACGCGCGCGGTCCTGCTCGTCAATGCCGGGACCATGGTCGGCGACGCTGATCTCGATCTGCCCGCCGTTGCGCCGCGCCGACAATGCGACGCTGCGCTTTTCAGGAGCGCCCTGCGCCTGCTCCGGGTGGTCGCTCGCGCCATATTTCAGCGCGTTGTCGACAAGATTGGCGATCGCCTGGCCGACCAGCTCGCGGCTGCCGTGGATTATGAGATTGCGCCCCGCCTCGACTGTCAGCGCAAAGCCGCGTTCTTCCGCCGCCGGCTCGTAGAGTTCGCCGACGTCTTCAACCACGGAACTCACGTCGAAATCGGTCATGCCTTCGCGCCCCGAGCCCGCCTCCGCGCGCGCTATGTTGAGCAACGCGTCGAAAATATGGATGAGCCGGTCCGATTCCTCGATAACTTTTTCCAGCGCGCCACGATAGTCCTCGGGCGTCTTGCCGAGCTGAAGGGCCTGCTCGGCGCGTCCGCGCAGACGCGTCAGAGGCGTTTTCAGATCATGCGCGATATTGTCGGAGACCTGCTTGACGCCGGCCATAAGCTCGCCGATCCGCTCGAGCATGGCGTTGATGTTCTGCACCAGCCGGTCGAGCTCGTCGCCCGTCCCTGCGACCGGAAGGCGGCCCGAAAGATCGCCGGCGACGATCGTCTTGGCCTTGGCGTTGATCGAATCAACGCGATTCAGCACGCGCCGCGCGACCCAAAGGCCGCCGAGAGTGCCGATCACGACGAGCCAGAACAGGGAGGTCGCGAGCGCCCCGGCGAGAATATTGCGCAGGCTTTCGCCTTCCTCGAGGTCGTGGCCGACGAGCAGGCGGAAGCCGCCGGGAAGCGCGAAAATGCGGGCCATGGCGCGGCGCTGCTTGCCGGCGCCGCCCGCAGGCTCATAGCTCGTTTCGACGAGTCCAGGCTTCTCGATGACGCCCGGCGGCAGGCTTGCAATATTGCCGGCGATCGGCAGGCCCGCGGCGGTCGTGACGAGATAGAGGTCGGCGCCTGGCCGCTGCGTGCGGTTCTCGACGCTCTCGACAAGGCGGCGGATGCCGCCTTGGGCGTATTGCTCGGACAGGCCGGCGATATCGGCTGCGACGGTCTGCGCAATCTGCTGGTCGACCAGCATTTTCACATTGTCGCCGACGCTGCCGAGAACGAGGCCCGCTCCGATCGCCGAGATCGCCAGATAGGCCAGCGAAACCTTGAAGACGGTGGTCCTGAAGAGCTTAGCGAGAGCCGTCACGGATCATATATCCCGCGCCGCGTATGGTCTGCAGGAGGGACGGCTCGAAGCCCTTGTCGATCTTGCCGCGCAGCCGGGAAATATGAACGTCGATGACGTTGGTCTGCGGATCGAAATGATAGTCCCAGACATTTTCGAGCAGCATTGTGCGGGTGACGACCTGCCCTGCATGTTTCATGAGATATTCGAGCAACCGGAATTCGCGCGGCTGCAATTGGATCTCCTTGCCCTCGCGGGTCACCTTATGCGCCAGCCGGTCGAGCTCGAGGGAGCCGACGCGATAGACCGTCTCCTCCGCGGCGCCGATCTGCTTGCGCCGCGCCAGCACCTCGACGCGGGCAAGAAGTTCGGCGAAAGCGTAGGGCTTCGCGAGATAATCGTCGCCGCCGGCGCGCAGGCCCTTGACGCGGTCGTCGACCTGGCCGAGCGCGGACAGGATCAGGGCCGGCGTCTCGATCTTCTGCGAGCGCAGCCCGCCGATCAGGGACAGCCCGTCGAGCTTCGGCAGCATGCGGTCGACGATCAGGACGTCATAGTCCTCCTCGCGCGCGCGGGCATAGCCCTCGAGCCCATCGCCGACATGATCGGCGACATGGCCCGCCTCCCGAAACGCCTTGGCCATGTAATTGGCGGCTTCCGAATCATCTTCGACAATGAGAATGCGCATGAGCGGCATAATAGCGATTTCTCGAAAATGCGGCAGAGAGGCAAAAAAGGCAGGGCCTCAGTTTAGATTTGGGTTTTGTAGGGGCAGCGCGTCTTTGCCGCGCCGGTCCCCGCCGCACCATATGAGCAGAATACGCAGCAATCGCCCGGGAGTGGTTTGAGCAACGCGTTACAACCCTTGCACATATAGAAGAATTGGCAGGCGTCGGTCGGCATCGTTTCAATCGCCTGATGACCGCACATTGGACAGGTCAGCGTGGACTCCAACTGCATTGCCGATCGCCTCCACATCGCTTTGCGCCAAGCATAATCCGGGGCTTCGGGGCGCGGGCGGCCCTCGTCGAGAGTCCCGACGTTCAAACTCGGACACTATCAAAAAAGGCAGCAGGCCGGGAGGAGTACTCCCGGCCTGTCGCGTCCTGGAGCCCGCGCCGCGGGGCGGGGGACGGGTCGGCGCGGACTCACGAAGTCTCAGAGCAGAGACTTAGGAAGCCGGATTGGTGGCGATGGCGACGAAGCGCGTGCCCTCGCCGCTCTTGACCCGGAGGAGAACGGCCTTGCGCCCGTCCTTCTTGGCGTCGGCGATGATCGCCGAGATCTCGGAGGGCTTGCTGACTGCATGCCCGCCGGCCTCGAGGATGACGTCGCCGACGTGCAGGCCTTTTTGCGCGGCCTGGCTGTCCGGATTGACGTCGGCGACGACGACGCCTTCGCTGCCCGCGCCCTGAACGGCGGAGGCCGGGGCGAGCTTCAGCCCAAGCCCGCTCAGCGTGGAATTATCGGCAAGCGCCGCCGGCTTCGACTGCGCTTCCTTTTCGTCAGGCAACGACCCGAGCTTGACGGCGACTGTCTTCTCCGAGCCGTCGTGCCAATAGAGCAGATCGGCCTTCTTGCCCGGACCCAGCGCCGCGACTCGCTTTGCAAGGTCGCGCGGGCCGTCGACGCGCTCGCCATTAATGCCGAGGATGACGTCGCCGGACTTGATGCCCGCCTCCTTGGCGGGCGAATTGTCCTGCGCCTCGGCGACAAGAGCGCCCTTCGCCAATTTGAGACCGAGGCTGTCGGCGATCTCCTCCGTGACCGGCTGGATCTGGACGCCGATCCAGCCGCGCGCGACCGCGCCCTTGTCCTTCAGCGTGGCGATGATCGTCTGCGCCGTCTCCGCCGGAATGGCGAAGCCGATGCCGACGCTGCCGCCGGACGGCGAGAAGATCGCGGTGTTGACGCCGACGACGTCGCCCTGCGTGTTGAAGGTCGGGCCACCCGAATTGCCACGGTTGACCGGAGCGTCGATCTGCAGGAAGTCGTCATAGGGGCCGGCGCCGATGTCGCGGCCACGCGCCGAGACGATGCCTGCCGTCACCGTGCCGCCGAGGCCGAACGGGTTGCCGACCGCGATAACCCAGTCGCCGACACGAGGCGCGACGCCGGAGAAATTGACGTGCGGATAGGAGCCGGGGTCGGTGATCTTCAAGAGCGCGAGATCCGTCTTCTTGTCGGTTCCGACCACCTTGGCGTGCAAAGTCTTGCCTTCATCCGTGGTAAGGGTCACGTCGGTCGCTTTGTCGACCACATGATTGTTCGTCACGACATAGCCGTCGGCTGAAATGATGAAGCCCGAGCCCTGCGCCTGCGCCATGTGCGGGCGCCCCTGCCCGAACTGGCGCGGCAGGCCCTGCTCGCCAAAACGCCTGAAGAAGCGCTCGAGCGGATCGCCCGGCGCGAAATGCGGGATCTGGCCCTGCTGCCCCGGACCGTCATTGTCGTCGTTGTCGTCGCTGGCGTTGGCCGTCTCGTTGATCTTGACCTTGACGGATACAACGGCGTCGCGGACATGGTCCACGACGTCAGCGAACGAGACAGGCGAAGCCGCCGGCGCTGGAGCCGGTTGGACTTGGGCCGCTTGGACCGAGGTCTCGGCGATCGCATGCTGCGGCGACATGAGACCGTTGACGGCGGCTCCCGTCAAAGCGGCCGTGGCGACCGCGCCGAGCAGCATGACGCGGAGGCCTTGCGGGCGGCGGGGCGTCTTCTGCGAAGCGCCAGTCTGTTCGGAGCCGGGAAGCAAGGGAAGAGCCATAGATTTCATTCTCCATTGTGCACGATATGTGCATCTGACCGCTGCGGCGCTCGACCGAGCTGATGCAATCTAAATGGGGCCGCAGGGCTTACCTTGCTCTTTCGAGAAGATGAAACTTAGGTAAGATTTGTCCGGGGGACGCCGCGCCCTTAAGCAGGCGGGCCCATAACGCGGACCGGAGCAGACATTGTGGGGGCGAGTTTGCGGCGGACGACGGCCGCTCAGAAAGGTTCGCCCGGCAGCGCGCCGCGGCGTCCGTTCGGAATATCCGCCGGCGGATAGATCGCATCCGGATCCGCCGGGGGCGGCGCGCGGCGCGCGCGCGGCGGATTGAAGCCCGGCGGCGGCCTTACCTCGACCGGCGCTGAGGATTGAGGCGCCTGCGGCGCCTCGCCGAATGTGTTGTCGAGCGGAGGCGGCGTCTGCGGCTGCACTCGGCGCGGCTTCGTCGCCGGCTTCTTCGGCGCGGGGCTGGCATTTTCGGGAGGCGGCGGCGGAGCCGCGGCCTCGGCGGCGCCGGCGTCGGGAATGGCGGCGGTTTCGCTGCCGCCCTTGCAGCCTGTCAGCCAGACGTCATAGATCGGATGCTCGATTCCATGCAGGCCCGGGCTCGAGGCGAACATCCAGCCGGCGAAAATCCGCTTGTACTCATTTTGCGCGTCCACCTCGTCGACCTCGACGAAAGTGATCGTCTGCGGCGCCTCGGTCGCCGGCCGCGTGTAGCAGGCGCGCTCGGTGATCTGAAGCGTGCCGAACTGCACCGTCTCGTCGGTCGCGACCTCGAATGAGATGATCCGGCCGGTGATCTTGTCGAGCCCGGAAAAAACGGCGATCGGATGCTTGATCTTGTCCGCCCACGCGCTCTCGAAGGGCGTCAGCGCCGCGGCGGCGGCGCAACCGAAGACGAGCCGCAGGAACAGGCGGCGCCGCAAAGCCGGGGTCATCGGCGTGTTCCAGAAATATGCAGATCCTCAGCCTTCCGGCTTCCAGGCGTCGTAGTCGCCAGTCGCTTTCGGGCGCGCATTGGCGGCCAGCATCGAGCCCGGCGGGCGCCACGCGTTGGGCGTCCCCGTCATATTGGGCAGATACGGCAATTGCCAGCTGCGCGGCTTGTAGTGTTCCTCGGTCGGCGGCGTGTCGACGGTATGATGGAGCCAGCCATACCAGCCGGGCGGCGTCTCCGAGCCCTCGCTGACGCCGGCATAGATCACCCAGCGCCGCTCGAAGCCCAGCGCCGGATCGACCTTGGCGGAGCGATAATAGACATTCCCGAACTCATCCTTGCCGACGGCCTTGCCATGCAACAAAGTGTAAAACCAGGTGTTGAACGTCTGACTGTTCCACCAGGTGAAAATCATCGTGAGCCATTTCATCGGCGGCGCGCCTTGGGCTTTGCTGACTGGGGCTTTGCTGATCGGCTTGCTGACTTGTCCAGTCCGCCGCCTTTATGACCGCGCGAAGCGGCGCTGTCCAGTCTGACGGCAAGCGGTGCGGCATGAGATTCTTGCCGCTGCAGGACCGATTCGGCTGTCCCAGATGGGAGTTCTCCACAAGCCGCGCTTTGCTGTGCGAAGGATGAATTTCCTGATTGTCGGGAAAGCAAAGATGTACGACATTTACGGCATCTTAAACGCATAGCTACTATATATAGTGGCGACGAGGTTCGGGGAAACGCAATGCACATCGCCCGCCGTTACACCAAGGAAGGCCGGTCGCCCTATGCGGAGCTGGAGTTCCGCCTAACGAACAGCGAGATCCGCAATCCCGACGGATCGATCGTGTTCCAGCTCGAAGGCGTAGAAGTCCCCGCCGCCTGGAGCCAGGTCGCGGCCGACGTTCTGGCGCAGAAATATTTCCGCAAGGCGGGCGTGCCCGCGCGGCTGAAGCGGGTCGAGGAAAACGCCGTCCCCTCCTTCCTGTGGCGCTCCGAAGCCGACGAGGAGGCGCTCGCCCTGCTTCCCGCCGCCGAGCGCTATGTGTCCGAAACCTCGGCCGCCCAGGTGTTCGACCGGCTCGCCGGGACCTGGGCCTATTGGGCCTGGAAGGGCGCCTATTTCGACCGCGAGGAGGACGCACAGGCCTTCTTCGACGAATTGCGCTACATGCTGGCGGCCCAGATCGCCGCGCCCAATTCGCCGCAATGGTTCAACACCGGCCTCTTCTGGGCCTATGGAATCGACGGCCCGAGCCAGGGCCATTTCTATGTCGATCCCGAAACCCGCGCGCTCGTCAAATCGGCCTCGGCCTATGAGCATCCGCAGCCGCACGCCTGCTTCATCCAGTCGGTCGCCGACGACCTCGTGAATGACGGCGGCATCATGGACCTCTGGGTGCGCGAGGCCCGCCTGTTCAAATATGGCTCCGGCACGGGCTCCAATTTCTCCAAGCTGCGCGGCGAGAACGAGAAGCTTTCGGGCGGGGGCAAGTCGTCCGGGCTCATGTCGTTCTTGAAAATCGGCGACCGCGCGGCGGGGGCGATCAAATCCGGCGGCACGACGCGGCGCGCCGCCAAGATGGTCGTCGTCGACGCCGATCATCCCGACATCGAGGATTATATCGACTGGAAGGTGCGCGAGGAGCACAAGGTCGCAGCCCTCGTCGCCGGCTCCAGGGCGCTGAAGAAATCGCTGAAGGCGATTCTCCGCGCCTGCGTCAATTGCTCCGGCGCGGGCGATGATTGCTTCAACCCGGAAAAGAACCCGGCGCTGAAGAAGGAGATCAAGCTGGCGCGCCGCGCCTTCGTTCCCGACGCCTCGATCAAGAAGGTCATCCAGCTCGCCCGCCAGGGCGCTACCGAGATCGATTTCGACACCTTCACGACGGACTGGGACAAGGAGGCCTATCTCACCGTCTCCGGCCAGAACTCCAACAATTCCGTCCGCGTCGCCGACGAGTTTTTGCGCGCGGTCGAGGAGGACGGCGACTGGCGCCTGACGCGCCGCCTCGACGGCCGGACGCACAAGACGCTGAAGGCCCGGGCGTTGTGGGAGAAGATCGGCCACGCCGCCTGGGCCTCGGCCGACCCTGGCCTGCAATATCACACGACGATCAACGACTGGCACACTTGCCCGGCGGCGGGTCCGATCGTCGCCTCGAACCCCTGCTCCGAATATATGTTTCTCGACGACACGGCGTGCAATCTCGCCTCGCTGAACTTGCTGCAGTTCCGCCAGGCAGGCTCGGGCGCGCTCGACGTCGAGGCCTATGAACACGCAGTCCGGCTCTGGACCGTCGTGCTCGAAATCTCGGTGACGATGGCGCAATTCCCCTCGAAGGAGATCGCCGAGAACTCCTATCGCTGCCGCACGCTCGGACTCGGCTTCGCCAATATCGGCGGGCTTTTGATGTCGTGCGGCATCTCATATGACAGCGATCAGGGCCGGGCGATCTGCGCCGCATTCTCCGCCATTCTGACCGGCGTCGCCTATGCGGCCTCGGCCGAGATGGCGCGCGAGCTCGGGCCGTTCGAAGCCTATGGCGACAACGCCGCCGCCATGCTGCGCGTGATGCGCAATCACAAACGTGCGGCAGACGGCGAGGCCTTCGGCTATGAAGCCCTCGCCATCGCCCCGGTTCCGCTCGACCACACGGCCCTCGGCGCTTACGGCGCGCTCGGCGAACACGCCAAGGCGGCCTGGGCGCAGGCGGTCGAGCTCGGCGAGCAACACGGCTATCGCAATGCGCAGGTGTCCGTCGTCGCGCCGACCGGCACGATCGGCCTCGTCATGGACTGCGACACAACCGGCATCGAGCCCGATTTCGCGCTCGTCAAATTCAAGAAGCTCGCCGGCGGCGGCTATTTCAAGATCATCAACCGCGCCGTGCCGGAAGGTCTGCGCTCGCTCGGCTATCAGGCGAAAGAGATTGCGGCGATCGTCGATTATGCCGTCGGCCGCGCCACGCTGAAAGGCGCGCCGGCGATCAATCACGAGACTCTCGCGGCCAAGGGCTTCACGCCCGAAAAACTCGCCGAACTGGAGGCTACTCTCAAGAGCGCCTTCGACATCAAATTCGTCTTCAACAAGTGGACGCTCGGCGCGGATTTTCTGACCGGCGTCCTGAAGGTCCCGGCGGAGAAGCTGGAGGACCAGAACTTCAGCCTTCTATCCTGGCTCGGTTTCTCGCGCGCCGAGATTGAAGCGGCCAACGCCCATGTTTGCGGCGCCATGACCGTCGAGGGCGCGCCGCACTTGAAGCCCGAGCATTACCCGGTCTTCGACTGCGCGAGCCCATGCGGACGCACCGGCAAGCGTTACCTCTCGGTCGAAAGCCACATCAAGATGATGGCGGCGGCGCAGCCCTTCATTTCGGGCGCGATCTCGAAGACGATCAACATGCCGAACGAGGCCACCATCGAGGACTGCAAGGACGCCTATATGCTGTCCTGGCGGCTCGGCCTCAAGGCCAACGCGCTCTATCGCGACGGATCGAAACTGTCGCAGCCGTTGAGCAGCCAGCTCATCGAGGACGACGACGAGGAGGCCGAGGAAGCGGTCGAGGCGCTGATCGCCTCCAATGCGCCGGCGCGCGCGAGCGCGGTCGCCGAGCGAATCGTCGAGCGCGTCGTCGAGCGCATCGAGCGCACGCGCGAGCGCGAGCGCCTGCCCGACCGGCGCAAGGGCTACACCCAGAAGGCCGTCGTCGGCGGCCACAAGGTCTATCTGCGCACCGGCGAATATGGCGACGGAAGGCTCGGCGAAATCTTCATCGACATGCACAAGGAAGGCGCGGCCTTCCGCTCGCTGATGAATAATTTCGCCATCGCCATTTCGGTCGGCCTGCAATATGGCGTGCCGCTCGAGGAATATGTCGACGCCTTCACCTTCACGCGCTTCGAGCCCGCGGGCCTGGTGCAGGGCAATGACGCGATCAAGAACGCCACCTCGATCATCGACTACATCTTCCGCGAGCTTGCGATCTCCTATCTCGGCCGCAATGATCTCGCCCATATCGATCCGGCCGACATCGGCCATGACGTGCTCGGCAAGGGCGAGGCGCAGGGCAAGAGCGAGGGCAAGCCGCAAGGCCCGGCGCCCGCCACCGCAAAATTCGTGTCGAGCGGCTTCGTGCGCTCGAAGAACGACAAGCTGATGCTGGTTTCCGGCGCGACGGCGCTCAAGGAAAATCTCGAACAGGACGTCGCCGCCGAGCTCGGCGGCCTCAACTGGACGACGCCGGAAGAAGGCAAGGCCATCGCCGAAAAGCGCAGCCAGGCGCGCATGAAAGGCTACACGGGCGAAGCCTGCGGCGAATGCGGCAATTTTACTTTGGTGCGGAATGGGACGTGTTTGAAGTGCGATACTTGTGGGGCGACTACGGGGTGTAGTTGAAGAAAACAGCCCAAAAATTGCGGCAAACGACACGACAACCACCAGTTTTGTGCATATGATTCGTAGAGGTCTTTATATGTTCGGGTTGTCGCTCGACAGAGCGTTTTCCATTGCAAATGCAATTTACATCGGAGCCGTAGTCATCGCCGCCATAGCAACATTCGCCATCTACCAAATCTCGCAGAACATTTCCTCGCGGGACGCTGCCGAAAAACAAGCGGCCCGCAATCAGGTTGAAATAGCGAAGGCGGAAGCGGCGAAAGCGAATGAAAGAGCGGCGCATTTGGAAAACGATGCCGCGCAGGCACGTCTTGAGCAAGAGCGCCTAAAGGCTGCATTGGCTTGGCGTACATTGCCAAAAGATGTGTCGGAGGCATTGCTAGGTCGGTTATCCGAATCGCCCGGTTCAGTGAATCTGAGGTATACCGACGGCGATCCAGAGGCTCTGTATCTAGCAATCCAACTCGGAAATATCCTTAGCAAGGCAAAATGGAACGTTGCGGCAGGAGCAATCAAATTCGCCAACGCGCTCACCTTCGGGATTCATGTTGAAAACAGTGACAACCCTGACGCCGACAAATTGCGCAACGCACTCGTAAGCAGTTCGGTACCGTTCACGACGGAGCCGATCCCCCCAATGGGGTTGGGATTCTCTATCAGCACAATCCCGGGTGCTCCCACGCTTACCGTCGGATCAAAAATGCCGTCGTTCTAGTGAAAAAGGATAGGCCGCCTCGGCCACACCATCTCATGCACCGCACGGCTTACCCGAGCGCATCCGAATTTTGAAGTCAAGGACGCGCCAGAGGCGCGCTGCCGCCGCCGGTCTTCGATCCTTGAGTTCAAATCCGGATGCGCTTTTCCGCCGCCATGCTCTGAATGGGTTTCTCTGCGCGCACGCGATAAAGCAAAGTCAGATTGGCGACGCCCTCGTGGTTCGAGACGCGCCTTTGGCGCTCCTCACCATGAGGGCTCTGTTCTGTAGGCCCTAAAACTCCAGCTTCCTCATCCTGAGGAGCGGGCGGAGCCCGCGTCTCGAAGGACGAGGAAGCGCTCTTGCTTGCTCAGGTGGGCGGTCCTACGCCCCACACCACCCCATTCATCGCATGGCTGACCCGAGCGCATCCGGGTTTTGAAGTCAAGGATCGCAGACCGCCTGCGGCGCGTCCTTGAGTTCAAAATCCGGATACGCTTTCCTGCCGCCATGCGCTGAATCGATTTTTCTGCGCATATTGCGCTGGTGAGGCCGCGAGCGAACGCCCTCGTGGTTCGAGACGCGCCTTTGGCGCTCCTCACCATGAGGGCTTGCTCTACGATTCGCCCGCTTCCGTTGCGTTCGCTTCGCTCGAAACAGAACCTCGGGCGTCCCTGCGTGAGGGCGCCATCACCGCCTACCCTCCGGCTTCGCCTCGAAAGCGCCGCCGAAAACCTCTGCGCCGCGTTCGATTTCGTAGGTGTAGCGGCCGTCCTTGTAGAACAGGTTGACCTTGAGGCCACCCGCGGCGGAGAAGGCGAAGCCTCCCTTGTCGAGCCCTGGCGCGCCTTCGAGCAGCACATTCGTGTTCCAGCCAGGCGGCGAGCAACAGGATTTGACGGGCTCCAACTTCACGATGGCCGCGCCGTTCCAGGCGCCCGTCACGCCTGTGATCTGATACGAGCCGCCGGCGCGATCCTTCGTCGTCAGCATCCCGGACGCCATAACATTGGCCGCGCGATTGACATAGGACCAACGCCAAAGCATGTCGGCGCGGGCGGACATGTGCCAGGCAACCAGCGCGGTCAGCGCGACCGCAACACGCGAGCTCCAATCCGTCATCCGCCCTTCCCTATCGGGGCCGTCGGGCCACACCAACTCGTTCATCGTGTGGCCGACCCGAGCGCATCCGGATTTTGAAGTCAAGGATCGCAGACCGCCTGCGGCGGCGCGCCTTCGGCGCGTTCTTGAGTTCAAAATGCGGATGCGCTTTCCTGCTGCGATTCACTGAATGGGTTTCTCTGCGCGCGCGCGATGAAGCAAAGTCAGATTGGCGCCGCCCTCGTGGTTCGAGACGCGCCTTTGGCGCTCCTCACCATGAGGGCTTGTTCGCTCTCCAGTCGCCCGCTTCCATTGCGTTCGCTCCGCGAATCATTTCATTCGTAATGGAACCTCGGGCTTCCTTATCGCTCACCATGAGGGCTTGTTTCTGTAGGGTCTAAAACTCCAGCTTCCTCATCCTGAGGAGCGGGCGAAAGCCCGCGTCTCGAAGGACGGGGAAGCGCTCTTGCTTATCGTGCGCACAGCTGCTCCCGTCCGACGACGCCGTCGTGGGTCGGAGATGCGTCTTTGCCGCTCTCTCGGCTGCTTCCATTGCGTTGGCCGCGCGAAACGCTTCTACTCACCTTCGCGGTCACATCGAATCGGCTCAGACGCTCCGCTTTCGACGTTGACGCCGCTGGCTCGCTCGCAACGGAACCTCAGGCTTCCTTCATGCGCTGGGCCGACACGGAACCATCGCCTGTTGATTATCATTCCCGCCAGTATAGCTAAACGAACTCCAACTGCACCTTAAGGAGAGAAGCAATGGGTGAGATCGAACAAGTCGAACTGGATCGACATCGCGGCGAGCTCGTCGCCGACGTGAAAAACCTGGTCGAGAAATATCGGGCCATATTCGATTGGGACGTGCCGGACATCGATCAAACTGTCGCCGACAAGCTGATCCTGGCCGAAGTGCGCAAGGCCCTGGACGGCATTGAAAAGCAACTGTCGGCGGAACCGAGCGTGAGCGTCGCGCCGTGACGCCGGCGCCCGCTTAGCACGATAGGCGGATGGCGCGTGGCGAGCCAATCAGCCCGCTCCCGCGCCGCCCTCAGTTCCGCATGCGCTGCCACCTACGGTCGCCCGCCCCCACGGCGTTTGCTTCGCAAACCGCTTCGCTCGCCGAGGAGCCTCGGGTTTCCCTCGCCAGGGGCTTTCAACGCGCCGCGTCGCCGCTCTTCAATGAGCCGTGCACATTTCGATTAAAGAATTCAGCCGTCGTCCCTCGAAGTTTCGCCGCGCGGAGAGACAATTAACGGACCTCAGTCTATTATTACCCTTTAGGCAAGCAACGGCAGCGCGAAAAGGCGATTTTGCTCCCATGAAGATCACAGTCGAAGTCGATCCCCAGGATCTGTCCGCGATCACTGAGCAGATCATGAAGGCCGCCGGCCCAGAAACCGTCAGCAAAATCTGGATGTTGGTCGGCCAGCAGATTGCCGCGCAAATGCACGCCCAGGTGTTGTCGCAGGTGCCGGAGCCGTTTCGTCAGCTGTTCAAGCTTTATGGCGAATCGCCGATCTCGTCGGCCGCGGGCAAAAGACCCTGACAAACGAGGCCGCGCCGACCTCTGGAACACCCGGATCGACGCCTCCTGGAGCTCAAAATCCGGGTGCGCTTGTAGAAGCTTTGTTCCGGAAATTGCTTGGCTTGAACGCGGTCGCGCAGTCGCCGCCTCCCGACGCCAAGGTGGAGGATTACCCCCTCCAAAGGTCGTATTCGCTTCATAGCTGTGGAGGCGTTCGCCGCGGCGGTCTAGGCTTGCGCGCGGGCCGCGCGGCGGCCCCCTCACGCTGGAGACCAGATCGATGCACAACAAGACCATCCTCGGCGGCGCGGCGCTCGCGGCGGGGCTCGTCCTTGCAAGCTTCTCGGCAGGCGCCGCGGCGGCGGCCGGCGACCCCGCCGTGGGCAAAACCATCTTCGAGCGGACCTGCGAGACCTGCCACTCGCTCGACATCGGCGTCAACAAGGTGGGTCCAAGCCTCAACGACATCATAGGCCGCAAGGCGGGCGCGGTTCAGGGCTTCGAATATTCCGAGGCGGTGGAAAAGTCCGGCGCGGTGTGGACGGTTGAGGAGCTCGACGCCTATCTCTCCAATCCGCAAGGCACGGTGCATGGCGTCAAGATGGCTTTCACGGGCCTCAAGGATCCGCGGGAGCGCGCGGACGTCATCGCCTATCTTCAGTCGCTGCAGAAGTGAAGCCTGCGGCCGCATGCGCCGCTCGGCGAGTTCTTTACTACATAAAATTGGTAGACTATCATTGGACTCAGCGGCGCTCCCTATGGAGCGCCGTGGATCCGGGCTTGACGGAACGGGCGTCCGCGTCGGCGGAAACCGCGGAGTGCGCGCGACGCGAAGGGCTCCGGGCCGATCGGCCTATGGTCCCTTTGCGTGATGATCCGACCACGGAGCCTGCCCTCCGCGCCTATTACGCCGAGATGCTGCCGAACCCCAAGCTGACCGTCTTGCCGATCGCCGAAGTCGCGGCGGTGGGGCGGGAGCTCGGGATCCCACTGATCGTCGACAACACTGCCGCGCCGATCTTGTCGCGCCCGCTCGACCACGACGCCGCCATCGTTGTCTATTCAGCCACGAAATATTCTTCTATCACGTCGCCAATATCGGCGACTCGCGCAGCCTCGCCATCCATCCGACGCATTCGCAACTCTCGGCCGAAGAGCAGTTCGCGACCGGCGTGACGCCGGGGTATGTCCGGCTGTCGGGATCGAGCATATCGACGACATCATTGACGATCTCGACCAGGCGCTCGCTGCGGCGGCGGGCCTCGCCCGCGCGGCCTGAGAAATCTCCGCCGCGCCCTCGCCCATATTTGTTGACAAATACGCTAGACTTTATAGATTGCCACCACCCCAATGTGTCGTGTCGGCTCTGCTGCATCGACGCGGCAGACGTATCTATGCCCTTATTGCGGATCGCGCCGCAGCCCGAGCCATTCGCCACGACTCGCCGCCGCTCCCCGTCAAGGATTAGCTTGCTGAAGGATTGACTTGCGCCCTGGCGGGGCTGTCCATAGAAAACACAGGAAAGACTACGCTGTCCTTCGCGGCGAAGCGCAGCTCAACGAAATGGAGCAAGGATCATGACGCAGACCGCTGCGCGGCCGGCGAAGGCCGCCCTTGAGCAGGCCCCCGGCCGCGGCCGCATTTACGAATCGATCACGGATACGATTGGCGACACGCCGCTCGTACGGCTGCGCAAGATCGAGAAGCTGAAGGGCCTCAAGGCCAACCTTCTCGCCAAGCTCGAGTTCTTCAATCCGCTGGCGAGCGTCAAGGACCGCATCGGCGAGCACATGATCTCGACCCTCGAGGCCGAAGGCAAGATTGCGCCCGGCAAGACCACTCTGATCGAGCCGACGTCGGGCAACACGGGCATCGCCCTCGCCTTCGTCGCCGCCGCGCGCGGCTATCGGCTGATCCTCGTGATGCCGGAGTCGATGTCGATCGAGCGCCGCAAGATGCTGGCGCTGCTTGGCGCCGAACTCGTCCTGACCCCCGCGCCGCAAGGCATGAAGGGGGCCATCGCCAAGGCGCAGGAGCTCGCCGAGGCGACCCCCTACGCGGTGATCCCCAAGCAATTTGAAAACCCTGCCAATGTTGAGATCCACAAGCTGACGACGGCCGAGGAAATCTGGAACGACACGGACGGTGAGGTCGACATCTTTGTCGCAGGCGTCGGCACCGGCGGCACGATCACCGGAGTAGGCAAGGTATTGAAGCCACGCCGGCCGCAATTGAAGATCGTAGCAGTCGAGCCTGAGGATTCGCCCGTTCTGTCGGGCGGCCAGGCCGGCCCGCATAAGATACAGGGAATCGGCGCGGGCTTCATTCCGGCGATTCTCGACACATCCGTCATCGATGAAGTCGTAACCGTGGGTAATCAGACAGCGTTCGACATGGCGCGGCTTCTCGCCAGAGAAGAGGGCCTCCCGGTCGGCATCTCGTCCGGCGCGGCGGTCGCAGCGGCGATCGAGATCGCGTCCCGGCCGGAGAGCGAAGGCAAGAATATTGTCGTCATTATTCCGTCCTTCGCGGAGCGCTATTTGTCGACGGCGCTTTTCGACGGGCTGTGACAGCGCTTGAAGCCCGGGGGAACTTCAGCCGGCATGCGGGCGTTGACGAACGAGCTTCGGCTTGCCCGTTGTGCGTTTATGGCGGAAGGATTCAGGTGAAAACTCTCGCGATCTTCGCCGCCGCCGTGGTCTCGCCGGGCCTGCTTGCGCTCTGACCTATAATCGTCGCGGCGCAGCTGGCTTCAGCGCGGCGGCTCAGTCGACGGTATCTGTGAGACATTAAAACCACAGCGCCGCCAAAAAAGCGGGCGCCTCGATCATCCGGCCAAGGAGTCTCGGCGCTGCCCGGCAACAGATCCTCGCGTTCGGGCGGCGTCGCAGCGCTGCTGAGGCGTGTCGCCTTCGCGGGCGCGGTATGCGTTTTTCCGGCGTCGAGCCTACGCTCCGCCGAGGCTGACCCTACGCGAGCTCAGCCGGCCCAGCCCACCCAGTCCGATTCGCCCCAAGCATCCAGCCTCGAGCAAGTCTGGCGGCCTATTCATACACGTGGAGTCAAGGAGGGGGACGAGTCGACGGCAATTCTTCATATTGCAAATGTTGACCAGTCTGACCCACGTCTAGCGGGGCTGATGTTGCGTTGCAGCAAGAAAGGCGTCGAGGCAATCATAGTAGTTGTCGAGCCTTTTGCTCGGGAGGCGCGTCCGAAAATTACCTTGCGCACCGCTGGCCGGGAGTTCTATTTAACGGGGAGCGTTTTGGCGACGGGCGCTGGTCTGCTCCTGCCTGCTGACGGCATGGATCTGGCTCTTGGACCTTGGCGGGCAGAAAAGGAGTTGGCGGTCGAAATTTCAGATGGCGACGTCTCGTTCGGCGGCGTTATTTCGCTGTCAGGCCTTAGCGCCGCCGTCCAATTTCTGTCGCATTGTGCACCAAAATGAGGCTTTCGATTCTTGGCCGTAGTCGCTACAAACGAAAGCTAACGCCACAAAAATGAGAGCTAATATAAAAAAACAAAGAACGACAATATTCTGGGAGGCATCGAAATGTTGACGTTGTTCGCGGGGGCCCTTCTCGGGGTGATTCTCGGTCGATTCTTCAAGGTTTACATCCTTGCGCCCGTCAGCGTCGTCGCGATCATTCTCACCTTTTCAGGACCGGATGTGACGGCTCCTTCCTTCTATGCAAATTGTCTCGAACTCGCCGCCCTCCTCGTGAGCATCCAGTTCGGATATGTCGCCGGCTTGGCGTCGCACCAGCTGACCAGCGCCTATTCGATTCGCCGCAGACCGTGGAGCTCACATGCCGTCGCCTCGCGCACGCTGCATGTGAGATAGGCCGCCGCCCACCTCCCAAACGCGATGAATATTTGCGCCCGGGATTATTGAAGCGGCCAGCTACAGGCCTGAACTCCCCGGGCCTCGTAGCCAGCACGATTGCTCGTTGTCGAAACCAAGGGTCGTCACCCCGGCTTGACTGATCATCGACAAGAAGATGAGTGGCTTTGTTCTCCCCGAAGTCTGCGTTGCAGCATAAGGCAAAAGCGATCTTGCTGCAAGTGCGAATACGCCCTCCGCCCGACGCCGCCTGAAACATACCGGCGGATCGCCTGCCGTTTCCATCCCCCGTCGGGCTGATCGGCCCCGCTAACATCTCGCGCTCACTCCTACCAGGAAAACCGACCGTCGAGAGCCGCCTCCCGATTCGAGGCGGGCCTAAGGCAGGCTGCGGGTAGCGCGGGGAAAAGCCTCAACCTCGCCGATCTGCGCTGAACGTGACGCCTCACCCATTTTTACGGCGGGTTGCAACTCGACACGGCCTTTCGAGCCGCTATGATCGCCCGCGCGGAAGGGGCGTTTCACATGAAGCCATTGAACGATAAGCTCGCGGATAGCGAGGCTGGAGGACTTATGAAACGTGTGATCTTTGCGGCGGCGTTGACGGCGGTTTCCATCGGGGGGGCTATGGCAGAACCGGTCGGCGACTGGCGAGTCGAGGACGGCAGCGCGACGGTGCGAATCAAGAAATGCGGCGCAGCGCTCTGCGGCTTCATCGCCGCGACCCGCGGCGCGCCTGGCAAGGACGAACGCAATCCCGATCCCGCGAAGCGAAACCGCTCGGTGATCGGCATTGAAGTCTTGATCAATCTCCGGCCAAGCGGAGACAAGGTCTGGACCGGCACGAGCTATAACGCCGAGGACGGGCTTATTTACCACGCGACGGTGACCGAGCAGAGCGACCGCTCCATTGAGATCAAGGGCTGCGGCGCAAATGGCGGCATTTGCGGATCGGAAACATGGACCCGGGTGAGATAGCCTCCTGAGCCGGACGACTCCGGACGAATCGCGGCGCGATCCCTTCTGAAGCCGCAAATCGCCCCGCATCGGTCAGTTGGAAAATCGATGCAGGCTGCAACCAGCTTGCCGCTTCGGCGCGACGCTCCAGTCACGAGTGGTCGCCCGCCGCCGGCCAGGAATATCCCGACATGAAGATTTTGTCCGGCAACTCGAACCGACCCTTGGCCGAGGCGATTGCAGCCTATCTCCGACTGCCGCTGACCAAATGCCAGGTCCGGCGCTTCGCGGACATGGAAATCTTCGTCGAGATCCAGGAGAACGTGCGCGGCCAGGACGCTTTCGTCGTCCAGTCGACGTCCTACCCCACCAATGACAATCTGATGGAAATGCTGATCATGACCGACGCGCTCCGCCGCGCCTCGGCCCGCCGGATCACCGCCGTCCTCCCTTATTTCGGCTACGCCCGTCAAGATCGCAAACCGGGGCCCCGGACGCCGATTTCGGCAAAGCTCGTCGCCAATCTGATTACGCGCGCGGGCGCCGACCGCGTGCTGACGGTCGATCTGCACGCCGGGCAGATCCAGGGCTTCTTCGATATTCCGACCGACAATTTGTTTTCCGCGCCCGTGCTCGTGCGCGACATTGAGCAACGGCTGGAGCTCGACAATGTCATGGTCGTGTCGCCCGATGTCGGCGGCGTCGTTCGCGCCCGCGCTCTCGCCAAACGCATCGACGCGCCGCTCGCCATCGTTGACAAGCGGCGCGAACGCGCCGGCGAATCAGAGGTGATGAACATCATCGGCGAAGTGAGCGGGAAGATCTGCATATTGATCGACGACATCGTCGATTCCGGCGGCACTCTGTGCAATGCGGCCGACGCCCTGCGCGCCGCGGGGGCGCGCGACGTCTACGCTTACATCACGCACGGCGTCCTTTCGGGAGGCGCTGCCGCGCGCATCACCGCCTCGAGCCTGAAAGAGCTCGTCCTTACCGATACGATTCAATCGACCGAAGCGATCCGCGTTTCGAAGAATATCCGCATTGTTTCAATCGCGCCTTTGATCGGCGAAGCTATTGCCCGCATCGCCAAAGAAGAAAGCGTCTCGAGTCTCTTCGACTGAACGGCGGTTTTCGTTGCATAACACCGTTCGGGCCGCGGTTCGGCCTGTTTGGGGATTGCGCAACGGCCGGGGAGTCCCCAATTGTCCTCGATCGGGGTTGGGGGACAAAGCTCGCGCGGCCGCCGATGTGCTGCGGGGGACGTGTGTTGTATGCTCTGGCGCACAGCCCAAGAAAAGTCTGTCTGGCAACATGTGCGCTCGCGGCCACGAAACGCGGCGCGCAGATACTGGCGGCGGCCTCATCTGGAACGGTTTTTGCGTCAACAAATTTGTTAGCCATGTTATAGTTTGCTTATTCTATCAATTTTATATACTAAATTCCGCAGCATAAGCGGAAGCGTTGAAAGGAGCGTTATGCCCGACGCCTATGTCATTCAGATCAGCGGCCGGACCGCCGGAATCGTCGCCCGCGACGAGCGCGATCTATCGTTCAACTTCTTCGCTGCCACCCATGCCTTCAACGCCATGGAAGGCCAGCGTTTCGCCGATCCTCTCGCGGCGGAGCGCGCCGCTCGCCATCTGGCAAAGCATGGCAGCCTGCCGCGACGCGCCGACGAGCGGCCCGACGATCTGAACGGACCGGGTTGAGGCGGAGGCGTGGGCGCGCCGGCGCGTGACGCGCAACGGGCGTTGGTCGCCTGGCGAACTCACTGGTTTTTCCGCATCCCGCCCGCCCTCGAGCGTTTTTCCCGCCTTGTCTCTGCTGAGAACAAGGAGGCAGTCTCTATCCCGACTTGCCGCAAGTGGCGGCGTCCTCGTCGGCTGAACGCTGAGCGGCCCCAACAACCAAGCCCAAGCGAAAAGTCATAAGACAAGCAGACCGCGTTCAGACGGAATCGCATGCTGCTCATTGACGCATCCAGCGTGGTCTTGTCGTAAGCGCGGGTCCGCTTTGCCGGATCATGCTCCAAGCGAACAGGCGTCTGTTAACCGGCTATTTTCGTTTCGCCGCTATGCTGGAAGCCTGTTGGCGCGGCGCGGGCGATCCGCATGACGGGCGCGGCTTGGAAGGGACAGCCCCTTCCATGAAACCCGCGCATTCCGGGCATGAGCAACGGCTCACAGCCAAGGTCACGTCTTTTCGACGGCACGGCTCAGGCTTTCTGGGGGAATCGGTCGGCGCCGAGCTGACGCAGCCTTGTTGACGCCACGCTAGATTGCTACCACGACTACGCCGCAAAGCTTGATGATTGAGCTTCGCGCCTCGAAGCGATAGCCAAAGCAAGGCTCAAGCGGCGGCAGCCGCGGCCGGTCCGGACCGCAAGTTAGATTTGTAAGCGAGCGTCGCTTGAAGACAGGGCTGCTCTTTCTGACGCTCGCGCTCAGCATAAGTTTGGCCGCCTGCGCGGTCGGCCCGGATTACTTCAAGCCTGCCGCGCCGACCCCCGTCCAATATAAGGAGCGCAAGGGTTGGAAGCCCGCGACGCCTCTGGACGGAGCGGAGCGCGGCCCATGGTGGGCGGTCTACAAGGACGCCAGGCTCGACTGGCTCGAAAGCCAGGTGGCGATCTCGAATCAAACGGTCCTCGCCGCGGAGGCCGCCTATCGAACGGCGCAGGCCGTCGTCAAGGAGGCGCAGGCGGGCCTGTTTCCCACCGTCACGGTGAACTACAGCGCGACCGGCGCGCACAGTGGTTCTCGGACCTCGGGCTTTTCGACGGGCGTCTCCTCCACCCAAGTGACTTCCAGTCTGTCGGCGAACGCCTTATGGACGCCAGACATATGGGGCCAGATCCGCCGCTCCATCGAAAGCAACGTCGCCGGCGCGCAAGTCTCCGCGGCGGACCTCGCCAATGCGACGCTGTCTTCGCAATCCTTGCTCGCCACAGCCTATTTCAACCTCCGTTTCGCCGACCTTCTGCAGGATCTGCTGTATCGATCCGTCAAGGCCTTTACCCGCACCCTTGAAATCACGCAGCATCAGCTGGCGGCCGGCGTCGTGTCGAAGGCCGACGTCGCGACGGCGCAAGCCCAGGTCCTGAACACGCAGGCGCAAGCGATCAACATCGGCATCGCGCGGGCGCAATTCGAACACGCCATTGCGGTCCTGATCGGCCGGCCGCCGGCGGAGCTCACCATCGCGCGGAACGATTTCAAGGACTTCCTTCCGACCATACCGGTCAGCCTGCCTTCGACGCTGCTCGAGCGGCGTCCGGACATTGCCGCGGCCGAACGCTTCATGCAGCAGGAAAACGCGCGGATCGGCGTCGCTGTCGCCGCTTATTATCCGAATATCAGCCTCTCGGGCGCGTTCGGCTTCGCCGGGCGGGGCCTGCTCGCCGTGTCGCTCGCCAACGAATTCTGGAACCTTGGCGTGTCCGCCGCGCAAGCGGTTTTCGACGGCGGCTCGCGCCAGGCGACGGTCGATGCGGCGCGCGCGACCTATGATCAAAGCGTCGCGAATTATCGCCAGATCGTGCTCACAGCCTTCCAGCAGGTGGAGGACCAGCTCGCCGCTCTCCGCATTCTGGCGCAACAGGCCAAGGTCCAGGACGAAGCCGTCAAGGCGGCGCAGGTCGAGTTGGACGTTCTCCTCAACCAATATTCGGCGGGCACCGTCGCCTTTACCGCCGTCGTCGTCGCGCAGGCGACCTTGCTCACCAATCAGGAATCGGCGCTGGCGGTCCGCCAGAGTCGTTTCCTCGCCACGGTTTTGCTGATCGAGGCGCTCGGCGGCGGCTGGGACGTCAAATCGCTGCCGTCCGCCGTCGAGCTAGAAGCGGCCAACCCACTTATCCCGCGCCTTTAGAAAAACATCCTGCGGTCTGCGGCGATCTGCCGCGCAGCGGGACCGCAAAGGAAGAACAAACCGTTCGGTCAACAAAGAGTTGATTAGAGAAGGCCGTGATTGTGTTTCATTGATGCGGAAAATAGCCTTTCGGCATTGCACGCGGCTCCGGATTTGCACAATTAACGTTACGAAAAGCTCACGTGTTGGAAAGTCGTCGGCAATCCGTTCGAGGCGACGATGAAGCGCGCAGGCGGGAAGCAAGCCGCCCGCGCATTGGACCAGGACGATGGACGATCGCTCCCGCATAACGGACAACGAGGCTCCCCGAGCCTTTTTCCGGGAGCCCAAGACGCTGAAGGACGACAAGCGGGATCCGCAGGTCCCGGGCGTCGACAAAACCGCGCCGGCACGATCCCCGCTGCGCGGCGCGGTCCTCGTCGTCCTCGCCGCGCTGATCGCATTTGCGACCTATCATTTCGTCACGACCGAACGGGCGCCTTTGGGCGGGCCTCCGCGCGCCGCGACGGCGCAGCCGGTCGGCGCGGCGACGATCGCAACCGGCGACATCAACATAGTGGTGAACGGGCTTGGAACCGTGACGCCGCTCGCCAATGTGACGGTGAAGACGCAGGTTAATGGCCAGCTTCTCCAAGTCGGTTTCAAGGAAGGCCAGATCGTCAAGAAGGGCGATTTTCTGGCGCAGATCGACCCGCGTCCGTTTCAGCTGAGCCAAGCGCAGCTCGAGGGCCAGCTCGAGCACGACCAGGGCTTGCTCGATCAGCAGCGGACGGATCTGGCGCGATTCCAGACGCTCCTCAAGCAACAGTCGATCGCCCGCCAGCAAGCTGAAGATCAAGTCTTTCTGGTCAAGCAGACGGAGGGGTCCGTCAAGTCCGATCAGGCGCAGATCGAGATCCAGAAGCTCAATCAGATCTATGCGCGCATCGTCTCGCCGATCGACGGACGCGTCGGCCTGCGGCTCGTCGATCCCGGCAATTATGTGCAGACGAGCGACGCCGGCATCGCCGTGCTGACGCAATTGCATCCGATCTCTGTGATTTTCACCGTGCCAGAGGACGAGCTGCCGGAAATCATGGCGCAGATGAAGGCGCGGACGCCGCTCGAGGTCTCACTTTACGATCGCGCCAGCGTCAACAAGCTCGCCGTCGGCAAAGTGACCAACATCGACAATCAGATTGACGTCACGACCGGCACGGTGAAGATCCGCGCCGAATTCGACAATCTCGACGACAAGCTGTTTCCCAATCAGTTCGTCAATGCGCGGCTGCTCATCAAGTCGTTGCCCGGCGTCACGGTCGCGCCAGTCACCGCGATTCAGCGGGGCGCCCCTGGAGCCTATGTGTATCTGATCGGCGCCGACAATACAGTGTCGGCGCGCAAGGTCGAGCTTGGCCCGCAGGACAATGGCAAGGTAACGGTGACTTCCGGCCTGGCGCCCGGCGACCGCGTGGTGGTCGACGGCGCGGACCGCCTGCGCGACGGCGCCGAGGTCTTCGTCGCGGCGATCGACGGGACGGCGGTCGAGGGCGCGGCCGCAGCTCCGGGCGGCGGCAAAAAGGGCCGCCATGCCGGCGCCGACGCCCCGACTTCGGGACCGCCGGCCGGCGCCCCGTGAATCCGCCGGGGCCCCAACGTCGATGAGCGCGGCCTCACCATGAGCCCGCAGCGCCCGAGGAGGCGGCGCAGATGAACCCGTCGAGACTGTTCATCCTGCGCCCGGTCGCGACGACACTTCTGATGGTGGCGATCCTTCTCGCCGGCGGCGTCGCTTACGGATTTCTGCCGCTCTCGGCGCTGCCCGAGGTCGACTATCCGACGATCGAGGTGCGCACTTTCCTGCCGGGCGCGAGCCCCGAGGTGATGACGTCCTCCGTCACCGCGCCGCTCGAACGCCAGCTCGGCCAGATGCCGGGTCTCAATCAGATGACCTCGGCGAGCTCCTCCGGCGCCTCCGTCATCACGCTTCAGTTCAACCTCAATCTGAGCCTCGACGTCGCCGAGCAGCAGGTGCAGGCGGCGATCAATGCAGCCAATAATCTGCTGCCAGCCGGTCTGCCGGCGCCGCCGATCTACGCCAAGGTCAATCCCGCCGACGCGCCGATTATTGCGCTCGCTGTCACCTCGGCGACGCTGAGCCTCACCGATCTGCAGGACATCAGCGACACCCGCATCGGGCAGAAAATTGCCCAGCAGCCGGGCGTTGGCCAGGTGACGCTCAGCGGCGGCCAGCGGCCCGCCGTGCGGATCCAGTTCAATCCGCAGGCGCTCGCAGCCTATGGCCTCAATATCGACGACCTGCGCACCACCATCGCCAACGCCAATGTCAACAATCCGAAGGGCAGTTTCGACGGGCCGGCGCAGGCCTCGACGATCAACGCCAACGATCAGCTGACCAGCGTCAAGGACTACAAGAACATCATCATCGCCTACCGCAAGGGCGCTCCGGTGCGGCTTTCGGACGTCGCCTCCGTCGTCAACGGGCCCGAGAATGTGAAGCTCAAGGCCTGGGCCAATGGCCAGCCGGCAATCATCATCAATATTCGCCGCCAGCCGGGCGTCAATGTCATCGCCGTCGCAGACAACATCAAGAAGCTCTTGCCGACTCTGCACGCCAACTTGCCGGCCGCCGTTGACATCACCGTGCTCAGCGACCGCACGACGACCATTCGCGCCTCCGTCGCCGACGTGCAGTTCGAGCTCGCGCTCGCCGTGGCGCTCGTCGTCGCCGTCATCTTCGTTTTTCTGCGCAACCTGCCGGCGACCATCATCCCGAGCCTTTCAGCGCCGCTGTCGCTCGTCGGCGCGCTCGTCGCGATGTATCTTTTGGGCTTCAGCCTCGACAATCTTTCACTGATGGCGCTAACCATCGCGACCGGCTTCGTCGTCGACGACGCGATCGTCATGATCGAGAACATCAGCCGCTATGTCGAGCAAGGAGAACCATCGCTCGAAGCGTCTCTGAGGGGATCGGAGCAGATCGGCTTCACGATCATCTCGCTGACCGTCTCCCTGATCGCGGTGCTGATCCCGCTGTTGTTCATGGGCGACGTGATCGGCCGCCTGTTCCACGAGTTCGCGATCACGCTTGCCGTCACCATCATCATCTCGGCGGTCGTGTCGCTCACTCTTGTGCCGATGCTCTGCGCGCGGCTCCTCCGTCATCGCCCGGCAGAACAGCGCAGCCGGCTCGACCTCTGGGCCGGGCGGTCCTTCGACGCGATCGTGGCGAGCTATGGCCGTGCGCTGAGAGTGGTGCTGCGGCATCAGCCGCTGACGCTCTTTGTCGCGATCGCGACGCTCGCCCTGACTGTCGCGCTCTATATCGTCATCCCGAAAGGATTCTTTCCGGTGCAGGACACCGGCATGATTCAAGGCGTTTCGCAGGCCTCGCAAAGCATCTCCTTCGAGGCCATGTCGAAGCTGCAGCACGAGCTCGGCGAGACCATCGCGCGGGACGCCGCGGTCGACAGCGTCAGCTCCTTCATTGGCGTCGACGGCGACAACGCCACCCTCAACAGCGGCCGCTTTCTCATCAATCTCAAGCCGCTCGAGGAGCGCAGAATCAGCGCCACGGCGGTGATCAAAAGGATTCGCGAAGAGGTCGCGGGGATCCCCGGCGTCGAGCTTTTCATGCAGCCGGTGCAGGATCTCACGATCGACTCCAGCGTCGGCCGCGCGCAATACAGCTTCATCCTTGAAAACGCCAATCCCAGCGAGTTTGCGGTTTGGACGCCGCGGCTTCTCGAACGGCTGCGCCAATCGCCGGCGCTCGCCGACGTCGTCAGCAATACGCAAGCGCGGGGGCAGGCCCTCGATCTCGTCGTCGATCGCGCGACCGCCGCGCGTTTCGGCATCACCCTCGCGAGCGTCGACAATGCGCTCTATGACGCCTTCGGCCAGCGCATCGTCTCGACGATCTACACGCAGGCCAATCAGTATCGAGTCATCCTCGAAGTCGATCCGAAGCTGCAGCGCGACATCGATCATCTGTCCTCGATCTACCTGCCTTCTTCTTCGTCGAGCGACAACGGCCAGACGCCGCTGTCGGCGATCATCCACGTCGAGCAGCGTGCGGGACCCTTGCTGATCAGCCATCTCGGCCAGTTCCCGGCAACCACGATCTCTTTCAATGTCGCGCCCGGCTCTTCACTCGGCGCGGCCATCGCAGCGATCGACAAGGCGCAGGCCGACATCGGCCTGCCGCGCAGCTTCGTCATCGCCTTTCAGGGCGCCGCCGCAGGCTTCAACGCCTCGACGACCAACGAGCTATTTCTGATCATCGCCGCAATCGTCACGATGTATATCGTTCTCGGCGTGCTCTATGAGAGCTTCATCCACCCGATCACCATTCTGTCGACGCTGCCGTCGGCCGGCGTCGGCGCGCTCCTCGCTCTGATGGCCTTCGGCGGCGAGCTCGACGTCGTCGCGATCATCGGCATCATCCTGCTCATCGGCATCGTCAAAAAGAATGCGATCATGATGATCGACTTCGCGCTCGACGCCGAGCGCAATGACGGGCTCGCGCCGGAGGAGGCGATCTTTCAAGCCTGCCTTCTGCGCTTCCGGCCGATTCTGATGACGACCATGGCGGCGATCCTCGGCGCCCTCCCCCTGATGCTCGGGACCGGCATGGGCTCGGAGCTTCGTCATCCGCTTGGCGTCGCGATCGTCGGCGGCCTCATCCTCAGCCAAGCGCTGACCTTGTTCACGACGCCGGTAATCTACCTTTATTTCGACCGCCTCGCGGCGCGGCTGCGCCGCCCGCCGGCCGGCGCGCTCGCCGGGGAGAGCGCCGAATGAATCTCTCGGCGCCTTTCATCAATCGGCCCGTCGCGACGACGCTGCTGACCGCCGGCCTCGCGCTCGCCGGCGCCCTCGCCTTTTCGAAGCTGCCGGTGTCGCCTTTGCCTGAGGTCGACTTTCCGACGATCTCCGTGCAGGCGACGCTGCCCGGCGCCAATCCGACCACGGTCGCGGCGACCGTTGCAAGCCCGCTCGAGCGCTCGCTCGGCCGCATCGCCGCCGTCACCGAGATGACCTCGCGCAGCACGCTCGGCGCCACCGCGATCACGCTGCAATTCGACGTCAGCCGCAACATCGATGGCGCGGCGCGCGACGTTCAGGCCGCGATCAACGCCGCGCGCGCGGATTTGCCGACAAACCTGCGCAGCAATCCGACCTACCGCAAGGTCAATCCGGGCGACGCCCCTATCCTTGTGCTCGGCCTCACGTCAAAAACCAGATCGCCCGGCCAGATGTATGACGCGGCGAACAATGTTCTGCAGCAGCGTCTGTCGCAAGTGAGCGGCATCGGACAGGTCGTGATCGCCGGATCGGCCTTGCCCGCGGTGCGCGTCGAGCTCAATCCGCATGCGTTGTCGAAATATGGCGTCGGACTCGAGGACGTGCGTGCGGCGCTCGCCGCCGCCAACGCCAACAGCCCCAAGGGCGCGATCGAGAACGAAGACACGCATTTCCAGATCTACAGCAACGATCAGGCAAACGTCGCCGCCGATTACCGGCCGCTCGTCATCGCTTATCGCAATGGCGCGCCGGTGCGCCTCTCCGACGTCGGCGAGGTCGTCGATTCGGTCGAGGATCTGCGCAACGAAGGCCTCGTCGACGGCAAGCCCGGGTTGATCGTGCTTCTGTTCCGCCAACCCGGCGCGAACATCATTCAGTCGGTCGACCGCGTGAAGGCGGAGCTGCCGCACCTTGTGGCCGCGATGCCGGCCGACATCGACCTTGCGATCAGCGCCGACCGCAGCAACACCATCCGCGCGTCGCTGCACGATACAGAACGAACCATGTTGATCGCGATCAGCCTCGTCACGCTGATCGTGTTTCTCTTTCTTCGCAACGTCCGCGCAACCATCATTCCTGCGATCGCAGTGCCGCTCTCGATTCTCGGCGCCATCGGCGCGATGTATCTTGCGGGGTTCAGCCTCAACATACTCTCGCTGATGGCCCTGACGATCGCGACCGGCTTCGTCGTCGACGACGCAATCGTCGTCCTGGAAAACATCAGCCGCTATGTCGAAGCCGGGATGCGGCCGCGCGAGGCGGCCCTGACCGGCGCACGCGAGGTCGGCTTCACAGTCGTGTCGATCAGCGTCTCCCTCATTGCGGTGTTCATCCCGATTCTCCTGATGAGCGGGCTTCTCGGCAGGCTCTTCCGCGAGTTCGCGATCACACTGTCGTTCGCGATCATGGTCTCGATGGCGCTGTCGCTGACGCTGACCCCCATGATGTGCGCCTTTCTTTTGAAGCCGGCCCCGCCCGCGGCGACGCGAACTCGCCGCTTCGATTTCTCAGGCCTCCTCCTGCGCTTTTATGGGCGCACGCTCGGCTGGGCGCTTCGTCACGGCGGCTTCATCATGCTGCTGCTGTTTACTGCGATCTGTCTCAACATCGCCCTCTTCACCATCATTCCCAAGGGCTTCTTTCCCCAGCAAGACACCGGCCGCGTGATGGGCGGGCTGCAGGGAGATCAGAGCATCTCGTTTCAGGCGATGCGGCAAAAGCTGCGCGATCTTCAGGCGATCGTCGGAAAGGATCCTGCCGTCGCGAGCGTCGTAGGCTTCACCGGCGGCGCCGAAACCAATACCGGACGCAGCTTCATCGCTTTGAAGCCGAAGAACCAACGCGACGTGACGGCCGACGGGTTGATCGCGCGTCTGCGCGGCCAGCTTGGCAAAGTGCCGGGCGTCGAGCTGTTCCTGCAATCGATCCAGGACATAAGAGCGGGCGGCCGGATCGCCAATGCGCAATATCAATATGCGCTGCAAGGCGACAGCGCGCGGGACATTTACGCCTTCACCCCAAAGCTGGTCGAGGCGCTGCGCAGCAGCTCCGTGCTCGCCGATGTGAATTCCGACCAGCAACAAGGCGGCGTTCAAACCAATGTCGTGATCGACCGCGACGCCGCTTCGCGCTTCGGCCTGACCGCGAGCCAGATCGACAACACGCTCTATGACGCCTTCGGCCAGCGGCAGGTCTCGACGATCTACAGCTCGGTCAATCAATATCACGTCGTGATGGAAGTCGAGCCGCGCTATTGGCAGGATCCGACCATTCTGAAAGACATTTATGTCAGCGCGAGCGGCGGCAATCCGAGCGGCACTGCGCAAAGCAATCTGCCCTCCGGCACGGTCGAGGGGATCACGACGACAACTTCGACGATGACGGGCAGCGCCGACGATACAGCGCGCAACGCCGCGACGAACGCGCTCGCCAACAGCGGCAAGGGCAGCGCATCGGCCGGCGCGGCGGTCAGCACTTCGGCCGAAAAAATGATCCCGCTTGCGGCATTCGCCCGTTTCGAACCTGGCAAGACGCCGCTGACAGTCAACCACCAGGGCCTTTTCGTCGCCAGCACCATTTCTTTCAATCTGCATCCAGGCCATTCGCTCAGCGAGGCTATCGCCGAGATCAACAAGACGGCGGCGCAGCTCAAAATGCCCCCGACGATTCATGGCGTGCTGCAGGGCAACGCCAAGGTTTTCGAGGATTCGCTGAAGAACCAGCGGATGCTGTTCCTCGCCGCCCTCGCCGCCGTCTATATCGTGCTCGGGGTGCTCTATGAGAGCTTCATCCATCCGATCACGATTCTGTCGACCTTGCCTTCGGCAGGCGTCGGCGCGGTGCTGGCGCTGATGCTGTTTGGCTCGGATTTCACCATTATCGCGCTGATCGGAGTGATCCTGCTGATCGGCATCGTCAAGAAAAACGCGATTCTGATGATCGATTTCGCGCTGGAGGCGGAGCGCACGCAAGGCCTCTCGCCGCCCGAGGCGATCTTTCAGGCCTCGATGCTGCGCTTCCGTCCGATCATGATGACAACCTGCGCGGCAATTCTCGGCGCGGTCCCTCTCGCTTTGAGCTTCGGCGAGGGCGGCGAGATTCAGCGTCCGCTCGGCATCGCCATCGTCGGCGGCCTCGTCGTCAGCCAGATGCTCACGCTTTATACGACGCCGGTGCTCTATCTCTACATGGACCGCTTCCGCCTTTGGGCGAAACGGCGCTGGCGCGGCCTGTTTCCGGCTTTCGACATGCCGGCCCCCCGCCGCCTCAGCTGAGCGCGCTTGGAGAGCATGGTCCGGAACGGCGGATGCGATCAAACAGTGGATTAGAGAGCAGAATGCGAGTCCCCTGGAACGCATTTCGCTCTCTAACCCCAGAGCGATCTCGCCCGATTTTGCCGATCAGCTCTCGCCTTCCTTGACTTCGCGCTGCAAAATCGCCAGTTTCCGCGCGCCCTGCGGAACGCCGAATGACCATGTCGCCTCTTGTGCCACCGCATGACCTTGGATCAAAAACGCCAGCGCTCATGCGAAGCTATCTCGATTTTGAAAAACCCGTTGCCGAACTCGAGGCCAAGGTGCAGGAGCTGCGCTCACTCGCCGATACCGGCGACGCCGTCTCGATCGGCGAGGAGCTGGCGCGGCTCCAGGGCAAGGCCGAGAAGGCGCTGGCCGATCTCTACGCCAGCCTGACGCCCTGGCAGAAAACCCAGGTCGCACGCCATCCGCAGCGGCCGCATTTCGTCGACTATGTGAAAGGCCTGATCACGGATTTCACGCCGCTTTCGGGCGATCGCCAATTCGGCGAGGACGCGGCCCTGATCTGCGGCTTCGGCTGGTTCCGCGGCTTTTCCGTCTGCATCATGGGGCAGGAAAAGGGCACCGACACCGCGGCTCGGATCAAGCATAATTTCGGCATGGCGCGGCCGGAGGGCTATCGCAAGGCGGTGCGGGTGATGCAACTTGCCGACCGCTTCAACCTGCCGGTGATCTCGCTTGTCGATACGCCCGGCGCCTTTCCGGGCGTCGACGCCGAGGAACGCGGCCAGGCGGAAGCCATAGCGCGGGCGACCGACGCGTCGCTCGCGCTCGGCGTGCCGAATATTGCGGCGATCGTCGGCGAAGGCGGATCGGGCGGCGCCATCGCCATCGCCACCTGCAATCGCGTCCTGATGCTGGAGCATGCGATCTACACCGTCGCTTCGCCGGAGGCCTCGGCCTCGATCCTGTGGCGCGACGCGGCCAAAGCGGAAGACGCGGCGACCACGATGAAGATCACGGCGCAGGACCTCTATAAATTCGGCGTCGTCGACGGCGTCATCCCGGAGCCGATCGGCGGCGCGCATCGTGATCCCGCGGCGACCATCGCCGCCGTCGGCGACGCCATCGAGGCCGCGCTTCACGGCCTCGTCAGCCTGTCGCATGACGAGATTCGCAACGCCCGCGCCGACAAGTTCCTCGCCATGGGCCGGACTGTGTGAAGGCGCCTGTGGCGCAAGCGCAACGGATCGCCGCAAAATTTCGTCTGAATCGCGGCGACGCCAGCCGGAAAATTAACGAACAAGCTCAGGCTGTGCCGAAGCCTAGCCAGACGCCGCCCCGGCGCGGAGTGAGCGGCGGCGGCAAATAGGCCCTGAAAAGAGCTGGCGACAGGCCGCGGGCCGTCCGGATGACGCAAGCTTTGCCTCATTCCTGCCGCTTTGGAGGCCAAACTTGCGGCTTAGACGAGCCGGAACTGAGATTTCCGTTCTCTGGAAAAAGCGGCGGCTGCTGAGAGCGGCCGGTCTGCGCGGAGCAGATTTCGCCGGCGCGCAAGGTTTCGTTTACCTTCGGGCGCAAATCTGAGTTCTTCGGCGGCTTGCCAAGCGGACCCAGGCTCGTAAACTAGAGTTATCCAGTAAAGGTAAACTTGGATAAACGGGCGAGGCGCCAATGAGTTCCCAAAGCGATTCTCTTTTCCGCGTCGGAGCTTTTGCGCTGACCGCCGGGGCCGCCGTTCTCCTCTCCGGCTGCGACGGCGGCCTTGGCCCCAATGCGCGGGCGAGCGCCCCCATCCCGCCCGAAACTCTCGCGCTGATGAAAGACAAGGAGACGACGAAGGAGGCGCCCGTCCTGATCCGGACCTACAAAAAGGAATCCGAGCTCGAACTCTGGAAGATGAAATCGGACGGGCGCTATGCGCTTTTGAAGACCTATCCGATCTGCCGCTGGTCGGGCCAGCTTGGCCCCAAGGCGCATGAAGGCGACCGCCAGGTGCCGGAGGGCTTCTATTCGATCACGCCGGCGCAGATGAAGCCGGACTCCGCCTATTATCTCGCCTTCAACGTCGGTTATCCGAACGCCTACGACCGCGCTCTCGGGCACGACGGCGGCTCCATCATGGTGCATGGGATCTGCTCGTCAGCCGGCTGTTTCTCGATGACCGATCCGCAGATCGGCGAGATTTACGCGGTCGTCCGGGAAGGCTTTTCGGGCGGCCAGCGCGAGATCCAGATGCAGTCCTATCCGTTCCGCATGACGGCCGAGAACATGGCGAAATACCGGCTCGACCCGAACATCGGCTTCTGGAAGCAATTGAAACAGGGCTCCGACAATTTCGAGGTGACGAAGCAGGATGTCGCAGTGGGCGTCTGCGACAGGCATTACGTCTTCAACGCCGCTCCCGTCGGCGGGCGTTTCGAACCGACCGGTCCCTGCCCGCAGCTGAAGCGCGACGAGGAGGTGCGCAGGCAGGTCGCTGAAAAGGAAACGCGCGACGAGGCCAAGGTCGCAGAGCTGACGGCGCAGGGCGTGCGTCCGATCCATACGGTTTACGCCGACGGCGGCAGCCATTCCTATTTCGCTTCGATCTCCGCCTACGCCAGCCGGCCGGACGCCCTCGCCCGCGGCCCGATCGACGTCGCCATCGACGAAAGCAGGACGAAGAAGGCGCGCGTTTCGCCGGTCGTCCAGATGGCGGCCAGGGCCAGCGCTCCGGTGCAAGTCGCCGCGACGCAAACCGCAAAGCCCGCCGATGCACGGGACGTCACGGGATCGGTCGGCGACAAGAAGGACGACAAGCCCTGGATGTTCGCCAACCTGTTTGGCGGCGGCAAGGCGGCCGACGCGGCGCCCGCTTCGAACACAACGGCGCCTGGGACGACGCCGGTTCGGCAATAGGCGGCGCATAACGCAAGGCCGAGGCCGGCGGGGTCGCGGCAAGGCGGCCCCTCGGCCCTCGACGCCTTCGTGTCTGGCGACATCGCATCTTGCAAGACGACGCCAGCGCCGCCACCTTGCATGAATGAGCAAAGCCTTCACGAAGGAAACCGACGACGACGATGACGCTGGGCAGGACCTCCCTGCGCTTCCCTCCGGCGTCAGGAATTACATCACGCCCGAGGGGCTTAAGCGCCTGCAGGACGAATTTTCGCAACTGCGCGAAGTCGAGCGGCCGAAGATTGTCGAGACGGTCGCCTGGGCCGCCGGCAATGGCGACCGCTCGGAAAACGGCGATTACATCTACGGCAAGCGCCGCCTCCGCGAGATCGACCGGCGTTTGCGCTTCCTGCGCAAGCGCATGGAGATCGCCGAAGTCGTCGACCCCGGGCGGCAGACGAACCACAACAAAATCTTCTTTGGCGCGCGCGTCGAGTATCTGACCGAGCAAAATGAGCGCAAGGCCCTGCGGATCGTCGGAATCGACGAGGCGCGCTCCGAGCTTGGCGAAGTGAGCTGGATCTCGCCCATCGCAAAGGCGCTCCTGCGCGCGGAAGAAGGCGACATCGTCGAGGTCCGCACGCCCAAGGGCGTCGATCGCGTCGAGATCGTCAGGATCAGCTATTGACGTCCGTTTGCGGCGGGCAGTTGGCGGCCGCAAACGAGAATTTGGCCTGGATTCGCCCGGTAAGGGCAGAGGGAGCAAGGCCTCGCCTTTCTCATTGATTGCCGCTAAGAATCAAAGCTGCCCATTCCTCCATACCGCCGCCATTGCCTGCCTTGATCGACCGTCGTCACCGCGAAACTCATCTTGTCGAGCGAATCGGCTGGCTGCGCGCCGCCGTACTCGGGGCCAATGACGGCATCATTTCCACCGCCAGCCTGATGGTCGGGGTGGCGTTCGCCGCGAGCTCCTCCAGCGAGGTTCTGGTGGCCGGCGTCGCCGGCCTGATCGCCGGCGCCATGTCGATGGCGGCAGGGGAATATGTCTCGGTAAGCTCACAGGCCGACACGGAGCGCGCTGATCTCGCGCGCGAGCGCAGGGAGCTCGCCGAGGATCCCGAATATGAAACGCGGGAGCTCGCGCAAATTTACGCCAATCGCGGCGTCGAGCCGTCGCTCGCCCGCAAAGTCGCCGAGCAGCTGATGGCGAAGGACGCTTTGGGCGCGCACGCCCGCGACGAGCTCGGGATCTCGGAGGCGATCACGGCGCGGCCCATCCAGGCGGCGCTGACGTCGGCGGCGACATTCGCCGCCGGCGCGGCGCTGCCCCTCGCGACCGCCCTTCTCGCGCCGGGGCGGCATCTCGCTCTGGCGGTGGCCGGCGCGTCCTTGGTCTTTCTCGCCGGGCTTGGGGCCCTCGGCGCCAAGGCCGGCGGCGCCAGAGTCCCCAAAGCGGCGCTGCGCGTCGCCTTCTGGGGCGCAATCGCGATGGCGATCACCGCGGGCGTCGGCACGCTGGTCGGCCGGGCGGTGTAAGACGGCAGCGCGCCCAAGCCTGCCGGACCCTCCAAATTCGCTTGCGGCGTTCGGGCGATGGACGACAGCGCCTTGTCGATAGGGCGCCAATCCGCACATTTCTTCGCGAGCGACGCCGCTATCATTCCCTTTGGGCAGGTCGGCCGACAGAGGCCGGGGCGATCGGCGCGGAATCCCCGATGCTCCGCCGAACAATGCGGGCGCGCCGTCAATGGGAGCAAGCGAATGGCCAGCAAAGCCGAAATCAGCCAACTGCGGGCGCGCGCCGCAAGCGTCTTGTCATCGTCGACCTGTCAGAAAATTCGGTTCAAGTTAGACAACATCGCCATACAAACCTTCATGTACTCATATGTCGCCGGCCTGATCAGAGACGATCATGTTCACATCAACATTGGCTCAGGCAATGGTTATGACTATATCTCTAACACTATTACTTATGATTCGCTGGACGTGAGCCCGAAGGCCATCGTGCACGAAGCCACCCACGTGGTCATCGACGCGACAAATCCCGGCAAGGAAGTCACCAAAGGAACGCACGAGGCCGCCGCTTATCTGGCTGAGTCGATCTACGCGCTGCTTTGCGGCGACCAGCCGGAGACCGATGTTAAAAATCTGACCCAGCCGGTGGCGGCGCTCGCCAGAAAAGTCGTGGCTTTCAACAAAAGCAACGCGAGCGGGCTTTTCCCCTGCCCGCTGTCGGACTCGGAATACATCAAAAAGGTGCTGGCTTCGTCGCAATTGTCCGGCGATCAAGGCCGCGGGGACAAGCAGGACGGAGTTCCCTATAGAAGCGGCGGCCTCATCCGCCAAATGTGGCTGGATTCGAGATGAGCCGGTTGGAGCGAGTGGCGCGGCGCGCCGGCGCCGCACAGGCGCCGGCTTTGGGCGAAGTCAGCTGGATTTCGCCGATCGCCCGGGCGCTGTTGAAAGCGGAGGTCGGCGACATCGTCGAGATCCATACGCCCAAAGGGTCGAACGGATCGAGGTGCTGAAGATCGCTTATTAATCGCCCATATTAGTCAGCTTCCACATGTATCCTCCTGCTAGGTGTTTGATCCCGCAGTGTGGTGGTACGCTTGACCATCATGCTTGGCGGGAGGAGCTATGGGGCAGGTTCTACACGGCAGCGCCCGGACGACTGAGGCAGTCCGTCGAGCGATACAGCGG